>Ga0247742_10000429_pt1 | contig 34938 bp, 46 predicted proteins | sample UWRJL208509C2_FD_180944 | JGI IMG/M metagenome (GOLD analysis project Ga0247742, IMG submission 180944) | Plant litter microbial communities from Arlington Agricultural Research Station in Wisconsin, United States - UWRJ-L208-509C-2 | ecosystem: Environmental > Terrestrial > Plant litter >...
TGCTGTAGCCGCCCTGAGATACGCCGTAGGTTGTGTATGTGCTGCTCTGGCTGCGGAATGAACCGCCGATCGACCATTTTTCGAGGTCGCCCGGCAATTGATAGGTGGTGGACAGCTTGAGCAGGTTGTATGGCGTGTCGCTGTCGAAGCGACCGCTGCCGCCCTTGACGTTCTTGGCGCCGGCGTAGGTGTAGCCGGCGGAGGCCTGCCAGCCACGGGCAAGCATGCCTTGCAGTTCGAGGTCGACGCCTTTGGTTTCCACTTCACCGGAGGCCACGGAGCAGGAAGCAACACCCGGTGCACAGGCATCAAGCCCTTGGGCGAGATTTTCCTGGTTCAACTGGAAGTAGGCCAGGCTAGCGTTCAGCGCCCCGTCAAAGTACTCGCCCTTGATCCCGACTTCACGGTTGGTACCCGTGACCGGCGGCAGAAGGCTGCCCTGGAAGTCCACGTTGGCTTGCGGCTGGAAGATTCTGGTCCAGCTGGTGTACACCGAGTAGGTATCGTTTATGTCGTAGATCAGGCCGGCATAGGGGGTGTATTCGCGCGTAGCCTTGTAGTCGGCGCCGAACGTGTAGTCGCCGGAAATAGTGTTCTGTTCGTACTCATACCAATCCAGGCGTGAACCGAGGATCAATTTCAGGTCGTCGCGCAGATGGAAGCGCACGGTGGCGTAGGTGCTGTATTGATCGACCTTGCCCTTACGAGACCAGTTGTAGTTGATGGCCGGTTTTTCTACGCCGTGATAGTCGAAGTTTGATGGGTCGAGCACGATGTTTGGGTCATTGAGGAAACCACCGCCGGGGCCATCGTCGGTTTTATCATTGCGATAGCTGCCACCGAGTACCAGTTCGTGGGTCGCACCAAACAGGGTGAAGGGGCCGGAAACGTAGCCGTCGACGCTTTTTTGTGTGTGCTGGTAGGTGTAGCGGCCCACGTTCAGGTTCAACTGATCTGCACTGGGGTCCAGTCGATAGAAACTGGTGCCCAGCATGTCCAGGTCGCCTCGCAGCCACGTGGTATTCAGGCGCAGTTTCCAGTCGTTGTCGAAGCGGTGCTCAATTTCGGCAAATGCGCTGGTGTTTTTCTTGTTCCAGTAGGTCCAGTTCGGGCTCATGCGCGTCGAGCGGGATATCGGCAGGAACGTGCCATTGGCCCTGGTCGGGATGCCCGACCAGTCGGCTCCCGGGTTGTCTTCACGGTTGTAGTACGCACCGAGGGTCAGGGTCGTGGCTTCGCTCAGGTCAAATTCGGTGATGCCGTACAACAACTGGCGCTTGCTGCTGTAGCCATCGGTAAAGCTGTCTTTGTCCTGGAAGGCACCGACCACGCGGCCTCTGATCGAACCGACAGAATTGAGTGCGCTGCTGGCATCGATTTCGGTGCGGTAGTTGTCCCACGAGCCGGCGCCCAAGGTGACTGAAACTTGCGGCTCGACGGTGGGGCGCTTGCGGATCAGGTTGAGGGTGCCGGAGGGGTTGCCGGCACCGAGCATCAGGCCCGACGCACCGCGCACGACTTCAACCCGGTCGAACATCGCCAGGGTCGACGTGCCAAGGGTGTCGCTGTCATACGCGACTGGCAGCCCGTCAATCATGATGTTGTCGATGGCGGAACCGCGGGAATAGAACTCTGGGCGCTCACCACCGGTCTTGCGCATGGTCAGGCCTGGGGTGTGAGTCGAAATGTCCTCCAGAGACTGCATGTTCTGGTCATCCATGCGTTGGCGAGTGATTACCGTGACCGACTGCGGCGTCTCGCGCATGGAGGTGGCCAGTTTGGTCGCGGTACTCATGGAGCCGGTGGTGTACGATCCGCTCCCCTCTGTCGTCGCTCCCAGCGATTGGCCCGTGACACTCGTCGCGCCAAGCACCACCGTGGTTCCGTTATTGGCAGGGATCAACACGTAGCCACCATTGCTCTGACGCTGCGCTTGTAACCCGCTGTTTGCCAGCAAGCGCGCCAGTCCCTCCTCGACGCTGTACACGCCAGTCAGGCCCGCCGTAGTCAGACGGCGGGTTTGCTCGGTATCAAATGAAATAGTCACGCCCGCCTGCACTCCGAACTGGGTCAGGGCAGTGCCAAGCAGGCCTGAGGCGATCTGGTAGGACGTCTGGCTTTGCGCCAAAACTGGCGTGGACATTAGCGCCAGCCCCGACAGACTCGCGAGGCTCAGTCCAAAGAGGGCCAAGCGAACCGGGCGGGTCATTGAAGTCTTCGCATAGAGGGGAAGCAGGGGCATTCGTTGATCCTTCCGTTGTCATGGCAGAAAGTCGCCGTCATCGCGGCTTGTGTCATTGACGGATGAGAATCAAAATCAGCAAGGTGACTCGTTAAACATTTTCAAATCGAACTCATGCCGGTTCGATGCTAGCCCAATAGCGCGTCAGGTAGTGCACTCTCACCGGTAAGGCCTGGCTCAGGTTTTCCGGCACGGTATCCGTATCATGGAGGCGGAACGCGCCTGAGATGCCCAGCCCCTGAACCGATGCAGCGCAGTACGCCAGGGCGATAGCGTCCCAGCTCTTCGATGAAAGCCCCCAGCCGCCAGTCATCAACGCCCAGCATGCCCTGTACGGGGGTAACAGGCTGGCTACATCGACTGCATCGCGGTCAAAGGTGCCTTGCTCTCCAGCATTGAGGCGCAGAGTGCGTTCAACATGCTGGTGCGGATTTACTTCAACAGCGGCTTACAGTACTCCAACACGCGTTTGTTCGATCAGATGACGGACGCTAAACCGGGTGCCGAGCGCACGTACCCGACCTTCGCCGGTCTGAACGATAAATGGCCGCTGGGTGGGATCCTGGGCGGTGTTAACAAGCATTTCGCCACGGTACAACTGGATCGACCGCTGTTTTGAGTCGGAGCGGATATCCGATGCAGTATCCGCGTTCAGTGCCAGTTGTGAGCCATCGTCTAGGCGCTGCGGGGGACGCTCATGGATACTCGTACGCTGTTGAGCGAGCATTGAGCCATACGGGACTTGCTCGGTTGATGCGTTGTTGTTCGCAGGCGACTCCAGTAGTGAGATTTAATGGGTGGATTAAATGTGCCTGACGGGATGCTGTAACGACGTTCATGCCTGTTGTTGCTCGATTGCTTGAGATCGCTATCGCTATCGCGAGCAAGCTCGGCTCCTACAGAGTGAGGTAGATCCGGGGTTTGTTGTTCTTGTGTTGGATGACGCCTTCCCAGCTTTCGGCAGCTCCTACAAAAATCTAGCGCACACAAAAAAGGCCCACCTTTCGGTGAGCCTTTTCGGGTACTGCGTATGGTGCGGCACCAGGAGTCGAACCCGGGACCTACTGATTACAAGTCGTCCACTCTACTCAGAAGATTCAATGCTTTGAGCGACATCTTTGTACGCGTCAGGCTGTTGCTGGCGCCCGCCGAGCCTAGAGTTCTTCGTGTTTTGTACGCGTTGTCCACGGGCTATTATTGGATCTGGTCGCTCGAGCGGTGAGCAATTGGGCTTTCAGGTAGCGTTACGGGTATGGTTTCTCTTGTCCAAAATTGCTTCTTTCTGGTAGGGTAGACGCCATAATGTTCTCCTACGACCGCGCCCCGTCTGCATCTGCAGACGGGGCGCGGTCGTAGGTAAAATTGGTTTTGTTACAAATCTTCATTTAGGGCGTAAACACTACAGGCGGGGGGGCTGGGGCGATTTAGACACAACTTCTTGTGCCCTACATGAATAGGCCCTTCTTCTGTCCCCGACCTAGATGGGCCTGAGCCCAGCTTCTGACCTATGATGCTGTTGAACCTGTGTGTATAAGGGCTGCTCAAAGGAACGTGACTCCACTCATAAACGGATTTTTACTGAGGCGACTGACGTGAGTACTAAATCTCTTTCCAATTTTTTCGACCTGGATGCGATGCTGTCTGTCCTTGAAATTGGACGGACTGCTAGCTATCAGGTGGAACTGGGGCGGCTCGTGAAACTAGCGGTCCTTCATTCCCATCCGGATGAGTTGAGCTCGAAGCATTTTTCCAAAGCTATGATGGTTGCATTTCATGGTAGTGAAGGTGATTCGCTTAAGGCTGACCTGCGCGCGCTCGAGTCTGACTGGCTTGCTGTAGGCCTCGACATTCAGTCAGCCACTCACAAGCATGCTGACTTGCCTGAGGTCTGTTCCGTGGCCAAGGATGTGAGCAAAAAATGGAAAGGTTATTTCAATTCAAGGAATGAAACCGCTCATGAACCTGAGAAGCCCTCATACTGATTCAGATGAAAGTGATTTCGATTGCGATGAGCATAGGGCGGAAATTTTGTCAGAATCGCTCGATGATGAAGAACTGAAACACGAAGCAGAAAATGCAATTGAAGCCGTTATTCGCGATGACGAGCATGTTGGTGAGCTCCTTGACCAACCAGGCACCAAGGCGGCTATGACTAAGGTTGTAATGTCTGCGATGATGCAAAGCGAACGTCATCGAGGACCGCTTCCATCTCCTCGTCAGCTGCATGATTATGAGAAATGCTTGCCAGGTGCGGCAGAAAGAATTGTTGCTATGGCCGAGCGGGAACAGATTCATCGCCACGGTACTGTTGACGGCTTTTCTGAGTTTCGGAATGAAACGTTAGCTCATGTAAAAACTCGCGATGCACGCGGCCAGTATTTGGGCTCGTTTCTGTGTCTCTCTGTGATTGGCCTGAGCTTCTATATGGCTGCTATAGGTCATGCGGCTGTTGGTGGCTCATTAGCGGGCGTGACGTTGGTCGGCCTCGCGGGTGTGTTTTACAGCAGACAAAGAAAGGCTGAGAATGCGGGCGAAGTAGATCTTTCAGATTGAATCATTGGTCTCCCGAAGGATTTACGAGTGGAACGCTTAGGTCGTAGACGTCCATCATTGACTCATCGCGGTGACCTGACGCTTGCTGTTTGTCTGCTCTAGTTCCCGCGGTATCGGTGATACCTTTGCGCTTGAAGTCGTGCATTCCGAAGCGCTGCTCTTCAGTGAGAATCCCTTTCTCGATCGCCTGGACGATCAGCCGCTGGAAAGCTGTATCAAGCCCTGACTTCGACAACTGCCTGCCGGTTGCTGCAATGACCAGGAAGCGCTGGTCTGCTCGAATCGGCACCGGCACGCGCTTTCGCTCCCACGTCTCTGACCTGACGGCCTTGGCAGCGTCCCAGGCGGCACGCAGCCGAGGAGTCCACCGGACAATATTGTCTCGGCTACCTTTACGGCGATTGGTGAGCACCCCTTCGTTGAGTTCGTTCTCGTCGGTGAGTGTGATCGTCTCGATCCCGCGCAGGCGGCATAGGTATCCAATCTCCATCACATACCACAGGTAGGGCGAGCAGGCCCCAGGCTGGCCGCTCTTAAGCTGGCCTTGCTGCTTCGCGAACCTGATCAGGTTAACCATGACCGTGTCTTCGGGCAGTCGGCGCTGCTTGCGCTCTTTCGGCGACTCAATGCCCTTGGCCGGGTTGTCCTTCACAAAACCACGGTTACGGCCCCACTGCATCACGCGGCGCAGGTAACGCAGTGAGTGGGCGGCTTTGGAGGGGGTCCCATCCTGGGCTATCTTGTCGATGATGCGCTGGACCAGCGCCGGCGTGAATTTGAGCACCGCCAGTTCGCCCAGCGGTTTGCCAAGCTTCGTCGGAAACGCCAGAAGCACGTCGCGGGAGTAGACATAGTCGTCGTGGGTTTTATCGCTGAGGACGTTGTACTGGTCGCTCTTGTGGAACTCATCACAGAGGTATTGCAGGCTGTCGCGGTCTACGCCGTTGCGCTCCTCAATGAGGCGGTGAAGCTCTGAAAGCGTCACGTTGCCCGCGCAAAGGTTCTGCCGCTGTCGCCGCCCGGCCTCATTGAAATACAGGATGTACCAGCACCCAGCGCCCCTATGGTCGAAATACACCGAACGCGGCAAAGCCGTCTGGTCAATGTGCTCAGGGATGTTTGGATTGTGTTGGCGCTTTCGACCACGTTTCATACGATGTCCGCACTGTAGCTGTCGGTATCCACGGGTTTTAGCCCGCCCGCCTGGTTGATCAAATCCACCGTGGTCCATGGCCCCCTTCGCCCACTGAAAATTCGAATGCCTTGGGAGCGCAACGCTTTTTCAACGTCAGCCCGGCGGCTATATCCGGTTACGCGTTGTAAGTCTTCAAACTCTAGTACACGGGCTGCGCTCATGCTGCCTCCACGGTTATTGGCTCCCAGGCCGACTCGCACAGCCCGTAGGCGCTGGAGCAGGCGGAGGCGTCAGTAGCAATCAGTAGGTCGTATTGGATGCCGCCTCGGGCTGTCTTGGACCATTCAACTGCCTGGCGAATGCTTGCGATCTCCATGACTTCAATGGCAGTCATGTCCGCGATAGAGCCTTTCGGATGCTTGGCATTTGATCCGGCAAAGAACGTGGCAGCACCGCGCTTGCTGGCCTGCTGGACGGTTCGCTCCCAGCGATCGATACGGTCAATCGCTTCAGGGAATCGAAGGGCAATTTCGCGTAACTCATCCTTGCGGCAGTTGATGCAGGGCATGCAGCCGACGCGCCCCATGCCCTGGGAATAAAGCGGATTTGGTTTGATACCCATGTAGCGGTGAGCTTCGAACACGGCTGGAATATCCCACTTTAAGATCGGCCGGTAGTTAAATAGGCCGTCACCAACTTCGTCGCACTCGGGCAAATATCGCCTGTTAAGCGATTCCTCTGCGCGCACACCCTGCCAGCTCAGAATCATGTCGCCGGCACCCATCAAAGGCATGACTACTTGTTCAAACATAGGGTCGCGTTTCAGCTCCATGGTGCAGAACTGGGCTTTGCGGCTAGGGGACCGGCCTTTCCAGATGCACAGGTCTAGGAACGGGTTACCGGTTGGCTGCAGCACGTCCAACGCTGCCAGCACTACCTCCTCTGCTATGCCTTGCGCCCGCCATTTCGATTCGATGAATCGGCGCTTGCCTTCAATACGCTGGGTGAAATCAGCACGCACGCGGGTTATTTTCGTGCGTGTGGCTTGTTCCAGGTAATCCAGGTATTCGTGGGTCTGTTGATGCTCGTTGCCGGTGTCCGCGAAGACGGCCTGCAGGTTGGGTGCCTCTAAGGCAATGGCGACCAGTAGCGTCGCCGTGCTGTCTTTACCGCCGCTGAGGCTGATGATGTTGTGCGTAGTCATTGATGGTCTCCCGAAGCATCACCATCAGCAGGCGCATCCAGTAAGGCGTGCAGCCCCTCAAGGTTCTGCATTAGGATCAGCTCAAGGGCTTTGACGCTGATATGAACAGAATCTGGATTGTCATCCGGCTCATGCTCGCAGATGTCGCGGATGATGGTTGCTACGGTTTTGGTGGTAGTGACGGGTTTGGCAGGCACAACTAGCAGGGCGCGCACATCCTCATCCGCCCTGAAATCCCGTAAGGCCTCCTGAACCTCCACGGAATCAAGGATGCGGCCAGACAAAACTCTCGCCGTCGTGATAATCGAATCAATTAGCCCAACTGTAACGCCGACATCAGTTCGGCAATCGGTTTGCGTAACCGGTTTACACAAGCCTTCGTTAATCTGATCAATGTCAGAACACAGGTATACCGATTCACGCCGAGAAACACCCCATTCGCCAATGCTTACCCGGTATCGTTTCGGCATGCCGTCTATCGTTTGCTTGATGGTCATGGTCAGGGCCTCAGTTGTGATTGCGGATCGAATAGCCCGCCAGCTTCTGCAGGGGATTCGGTCGTTCGCCGCGAGGATGAATGCCAATGCGCGCCTCGAGACCATCAAGGCTGACAGTGGCGCCGTCATAGTTGAGTCCTGGCTCAAGGCCCATGAACTGCATCGGAACGCCGCATTGCATACATACGATGCTGATCTCTGCCATAAACCGACCTTTGTTTTCGATGCGAGTAACGCCCACAGTTGCCTTCAAATCTTCATGTTTACAGGCCATGGCAACCCACCTCTGACTGGATCGCGGCGTCGATCGATTGGTCTAGATCCTCTCCGTTCAATACAACGTTCTGAGGTGTTTTCCCTGCGAACACACCGCCCAAGTGAATGGTGTTAAGGGGGCGATCGCGCAGCCACCGATAACGTTCGACGTCTGTACGCATGCCTGTGTTTTCGGCCACCAGCAGATCCAGCTGCTCATCCGCAGCGGTCAGGCGCTGTTGCAGTTCATCCGCGCGGCGCCAAAGATCGAAGTCTGGTACCGGTTTACCGGCCATTCGGTGCTTAAGCATTGCCCAGACCAGGTGGTACTCTGGCCAATCGCTTTCGATAACCACGTATTGGCGCGGTGATTGACCGATTGCTGTGAGGGCACGCCCGAGCATTTCCCGATCCTTGGCGCGGTGATTGACCAGATCGCTGCGTTTGATGACGATGTAACGATCTTCGGTTTTGAAATCGCTCATACAACCTCCATCGTTACCAGATGATGTGTTCATGACCATCTCCCTGTTACATCCGAAACGATTGATGAGCACGCGACGGCAGTAGCTTCTGCTCTGCGGGTTGTGCGCCGTCGGATTGGATCTCACACACGAATCTATGTCGTTTCCGGTTGTGCGCAGTCAACGCCTTGGTCAGATCAGGCAGAACGTCAATGCATTGCTCGTAGGCGTGAGGTCCCTTCCAGCTATTAGCCTTCACCACCTGGCAGTCTGTGCGGGTTGCGTCCGCGCACAGGTACAGCAGTAGGAAAACAGTCATACAGCCTCCGAAACGATAGGAGGCAGCGATGCCTCTGCCTTCATGAAAACAATCCAGTGCGTGCCACCTTTCTTGCCGCTTGGGTGCCCGAACAGGGGCTGCTGGTCGGTAAGCGATAGAATTTGGCTGGTGCGGATCTGCGTTTCGTTCCACTTGAAAACCAGTACGCCGTCTGTGGCCAACACTCAGAAAAGCCACGCCGCAGGTCTTCCTGCCATGTATTCGGGTTGAGCACCCCGTACTTAGCCTTCATCCAACTTTCAGCCCCGGCACGTACCAGGTGCGGTGGGTCAAAAGAAACCAGCTTGAAGGCGCCGTCTGCATAGGGAAGGTCACGAAAATCAAGGGTGACATCGGGGCTGACAGTCAGGGTTCGTCCATCGCACAGGGATTTTTGCTCAGTTCTGATGTCACCGAAGATGACCGCTGGGTGCTTCTTATCGAACCAAAACATCCGGCTCCCGCAGCATGGGTCAAGGATTGTCTTGATCATGGCTGCTGCTCCAGTTGAGCCAGGCTCAACGCAATCGCCACCGGCTGCACCCAAATCGACACGTTGCTGAGCATGAACGTCTCCCCAGCCTCGGAAAGCAGCAGCGTCATGCCGAACACATCCGCCATTGCCCGTGCCGCTGCGCGTGGTACGGCGTTGCCAATCCGCTCCCGGTGCTGGCCGTCGTTGATTCCGTCCAGACGGAAGACTCCCGCCTGTTCAATCTTGCGAACGCGCTGCATGCGCTCAATCTCATGGGAGGTCTGTGGATCTGCTGACCAGTGATCTTCTGGGTCGAACAGTGATTGCAGCGCGGCCAACTCCAGAGTGGTGAACGGCCGGTGCCAGGCCCCGTCGAGGCTGGTGATCATGCAGGTCAGTCGATCGTTGTGCGCCGGCATGCGCTGATCGGCAACTGACCAGCGGCCGTTATCGTGACAAGCACTGGCAGATACGGCGCCGGCCGGTGCGCTGTATTCGACCACGCCGTAATGCCCGCCAGTCAGGTACGCATCGCCCTTGCTGCGCGACATTCCTGGGCGAGGATCTGCGATCGATAACGCGCCGCTGGCAACCTGTTGCGAACCAGTCACGGTCTTGGCGCTCTCGCACCAGGGCGTGATCCGCAACTTTTGCGTGCTGGCATTCGGGTGCCATGTTTTATAGGCGGGATCTGCCACGGCGAAAGCGCCTTGCCCGGTGGTGCTGCCGGCGATGACGGTGCCGGCCGGCTTGCTGTAGTCGGTGACCAGGTACTTGCCGAAACCCTTGGACGGTTGCCGAGGGTCGGCCACGGCCTGCCCGCCAGAGCTCGGCCCGTGTCCTGCAGTGACAGTGCCGGCGGTTTGGTCATTGCGTACCACGCGGAACACATTATTGTGGCGCTCGCCGGTCATGCGCGGGTCAGCAACGCTGAACGTCCCTTGCCCCGGGCTGCGCTGACCGGTTACGACACCGCAGTGGCGGTCATAGGGCAGTACGCCGAATTGGGTGTACTCGAATTTGTTGGTGGGTCGCGGATCTGCCACGGAAAACTTGCCGTTCATTGGGCGGCTCGCACCTGCAACCACCCCGGCTGTATCGTCCCAATCGACAACCCCGAGTACGCCGTTGTGGTAGTCAGGCACGATCACAAAGTCGCGTAGGTGCCCGTCCTCGATCGCAAACCGGCTCAGGCTGCGCCAATCCTTCCCGGCCTCGACCAAGGCCAGGCGTACCCATGTTTTCCACTGCAACGCCGGCACGCGGTGCATCGGCCCAGCCTGATCTATATCGCCTGCCAGGGGCATGCGGCTCAGCACGTCACCGACGGCACGCAGGCTGCGTTTCTCTGGTTCGTACAGGAACGCCGGCACCTTCTCGACGTGCCTGGCCACCAGCAAGAAGCGCTTGCGGCTCTGGGCCAACCCGCCAATTTCGCCACAGTCGTGGGTGGTTTCAGCCACCGCGTAGCCGTAGTGCCTTAGTAGCTTGGTGATCTGGTCCAGCAAGTACCGGCCACGAGTGGCCAAGCGCGGTACGTTTTCGAACACGATCAGCGACACCGGGTTGTGCTTCCAGGCTTCGCACATCAGCCATACGCAACGCAACGTCAGCTCATTGAGCGCCCGGTATTTGGGCGTCTGGCTCATGGTCTCGGACAAAAGGCCCGAGGCACCCTTGCAGGGACTGCTGATGAACACTGCATCCGGATCTTCGTTGCCGGCAGCGCGGCGCAGATCCTCGGCGGTGGCTTCCTTCCAACCGGTGGGAGGCTGCTGGCCATGGAACGCGGTGAACTGCTCGCGTGTGAACAGATCCATGAGCGTGCCAGGCACACCGGTCATCATTTGGAAATCGCGCAACCCGGCGGGGTCGACGTCGACGCCACCCAGGCAGCGCCATTCAGCTTGCACAGGTCCTAGGACCGGTTTGGAGTCGCTGAAACCAGCAGCGCCGCTGCCGAGGCCGCAGCAAAGATGGAAGTGGGTGAGGGTGCGCTTAAGCATGGGAGGCCTCCCGCGCGGCAAAGCAGCAATTCCCCGAAACGTGCATATACCCCACGACAGGCTGCGCGGGCGGGCGTCCCGAAGCGGTAAGCGTTGCATCACTGACCGCTGCCCCGCGCAGCTTTTCGTGGGGTATACGTGCCTCGGCAGTGGCGCTGGAAGGAGCAATAATGCCTGCTGCTGCGCAGCAGAGACTGTTTGTTTCTGACGTGTCGACACCACTGGTGCTGCGGAGCAAAGCGGGCAGGGCGCAGGTGTTTTCCTGTTGGTTCTTCATGCCGCTTTCCTCCGATGTTCGACAGCGAGTTGGTCCATCAGGCGCTGGTGGTACGTGAGTCGGGCTTCTGCGGCAGGCCATGGACGGATGATTTCGGCCATAGGTTGTATGCCGACCAAACAATCCCAGATAGCCGGATCGGTTGGCATGAGATCGCGGCGTTCGGTGGCCAGCGCAATCAAGTCGGCCTGGTGAACGCATGCAGGAAGTTCTGCAGCAATATCGAAGCGCTGGCACACGCGTTGCCATACCCAGTCTTCAAAGTCCTGGTATGCATGTATCCACTGCTTAAGTGGCTTGGTCATGTCGCCCAGGTACGCCTCTGGCGCGTCGTGGAGCAAGGCGGCGAGCTTGTGTTCTTCCGGCACCAGCTCGGCGACGATGCAGCTGTGTTGCGCCACGCTGTAGAATTCGCGGCTGTGCCCGTTGAAGCGGCAGAGGTGTGCCAGTGAGTGGGAGATGTCCCGGGGATCGATCATATCGGCGTCAGGCTCGAACAGATCAAAACGTTTGCCGGTGTGGGTGAGGATCCAGTTCATGCGGCCTCCTTCACGAGATCTGCCAGCAACAGGGCATTGTCAGCTGCCTTATGCAACTCGCGCAGGGCGTCGTAACCGATCAGCGCTTTCAACTGCCGGTCGAACTCTTTGTTATGGCGAGTCACTGCGCTCAGTTCCTTCATGGCCTTGGTGTACTGCTGTTGCAGTGTTCCGGCGGCCTGGGGCGTCAGACGCAGCGCTGGGATTGGGCGGCTCATGCTGGATCCTCCTGGTGAAAGGAATCCAACTCGGCAGCCATGCTCAAAGCGTGGTCACGCAAAACGAGTGCTTGAGTAGCGTGGCTTTCCGAATTGATCGCTTGAAAGAAATCGGCGGCGAGTTTGAGTTTTCCCGCGATGGCCGTCAGGATCTGACGATCCTGGGGTTCCCTGATCAAAATCAGTTCCAGGCGTTCGCATCGGCGCGTGGCCTTTTCAAGAGCGGTAGCACTCGACGACTCGCCCTCTTCAATGCCCTCGATGTAGCCATTAGTGTGGCCATCGTCGTAACCTTCGCTCCAGCCATCCTTCAGTCCGCCTCGATACCCGACCCAGTACAGAATGGCGAGGGCGATTACGAAGCTGATCAGGGCGAAAATTTCAAATGCTGTCATTTGGTTTGCTCCTTGGGTTGTATACCGCTTGGCTGGTGGTGCAGCGGTTGCGGTGGTGCAACTGTTATCGACGTGTCTCGGTCAAAAAGTCATCGCTCGTCTGGCTGGGGTTGAGTGTTTGTCAGCTCCTCGTCCGCAGCATCTGCCTGTGTATCAATGAAGATGGCCAGATGGCGGATGTCGATAAAGCGGGGGCGCTTGGCGCTGGTATCCAGAGTGGTGATGGGTAGCGCTACACGGCCGCTTGTCAGTGCACGAGTGAAGTTGTCCTGGTTGAGATTGCTGAAGTAGCGTTCACGTACCTGTTCGACGGGTACGAGCAGATCCCCGAGCGTTCGGTACAACAGGTCAACGGTCTGACTTCTGGGCGCTATCGGCAGGCGCAGTTCGCGCTGTACGGAGGCCGTCATGCTGCATTCGCCTTATCTACTTGCGCCTTGAGCGTGCCGAGCGTCAGCTTTCCAGATTTACGTCGCGTCGGTTCTTTAGTGCGGGGTTGGTGGCTCGCTCGAATGTCTCGGTTGATGGCTGCCAGTGCTGTACGTGCCGTGCTGGCAAACGCTACGAAACGCGGTAGTGGTGAGGTACTGTCTAGCGGTTCGAGAACGGCACCCAGTTCAACGCCTTCAATGCCATTGCCAAGGCGCAGCATGGCTCGAGCACGGTAGTTGGGGCCGAGATCGATCACGAGTTGGTCGAGAGCGGCCGCCAGTTGAAGATGCTCGATTTGCAGCGGTGCGCCGGTGATGGTGAGGGAGACGTCGGCGGCAGTTGCGGCCAGGGTGAGGTTGGCAAGAATTTTCTCAGCCGTACGACGTTCTTCAGGCAGGTTCAGTAGTTCGATCAGTAGGGTGTCAATCAGTTTGCGGTCCATGTGTGTTCCCTCGGGGGTGGTTCCATGCGATCTCAACGTGGGTACGTACCAGAGCGCGTAGGTGCTCCGGTACTTCTGCCAGCGCGGCGACGCGTTCCTCGCGGGTTCGCATCGCCGTGATCTGGCGGGCGTACTGGCGCGGCCATGCTTCGGGCTGTCTCATTACGCGACTTCTCGCGGATCAGGCACGGCGGGTGGGGCTGGGCGCTCAATACCGATCTGCCTGGCCAGCCAGGAAATGCCAATATCGGTCACGCGCGTAGTGCGCTTGTACTGCATGCCATGCTTCTCGTGAAACCAGCGACTTTCACGGGTGACCAAAAAGTCTTTGGTCAGGGCAGGGTTGGTTGGAAGGTTGCGTTGATCCAGCAGGCCTTTGTCGCGCATGCGTTTCATCAACTCGCGGTGCCCAAGGCCCAGGCGTTCGGCTACGCGTTTGAGGGATAGGCTCATGGCGGCACCTCATGCAGCGGCTGCGAGGCTATTGCGGTAGCCCTGCAGGAATTGGTTGAGGTATTCAGCCAGGATTGCGTGGGCACGCTGGTTGTCGGCGGGCAGGGTGAACAAGTAGCCGGCGTCGTCGAGTTCGAGCGTGGCGATATAACCGCCATGTGGGTTGCGCTGGATCTGAAGTGACGGCTCTAGTTCATCGGCGATAAGGTGGTAGATGCCGCGCCCACGTCGGATAGCCAGACGTAGGGTGGCCTCTATATCGCTGACAGCTTCATGCTTATCTACGTCGGGCACACCGGTAGGGCTGCGGCCATTGGCGATACCTTCAATAAAGCTCGCAACGCGCGTGGCGTTGTTTTTGCGGTGCTTATCAAGGGTGACGGAATTGAGCGTCCCGCAGATCTGCACCAAGACCTTGATGCCGGCATTGCACTGATCGATCTCGACCCGAGCCGCTACGGATTGGCAGCCATCACACGAATGCAGGATGTGATTGAACGTGCCGCTAAGGTTTACCTGGGCCTGTAGACGGATGTAGGCGCTGGCATTGAGAGATAGTCTACTCATGCTGCACGCCCTCCATCGTCTGGATTGAAGGGGGTAGGAGTTGGGCTGGTAGTTGATTTGCGTTTAGTGGGGGCGAAGGCGCAGCCGTGGATTATGGCTAGGCGGCGCACCTCGAAAACGCGGCTTTCTGGGCACGTTGGTAGGACGTGCAAGGTTGCGGTTTGCATGGGAGTTGCCTCGCTCTGTGGTGGGAGAGTGAGGCAATTAAAGTTCTCTTAACTTTTTAAGTCAAGATCGCTTAATGTATTTTGTTAAGAGATCTACAGCTAGAGGGCTCCAGCGTGCCATACGGCCCGTCCGATGATGAGTAGATGACCAATGCTTGTATCGGTAGCGCTCTCATCCGGATAAGCGCGTTTGTCCTCGTTGTCGCTTCGAATTATCCAACCGTTGGTGAGCGTGTGGACTAAGCGCTTGATGCTGATGTCTCCGTCTGGGCGCTGAATTGCATAGATTCTGCCGTTCAACGGCTCGCGCTGGCCTTCGTCAATCAGCAGCACATCATCATCAGCAATGGTCGGGAACATGCTCATTCCTGTGCTGTAGATGACCTTGAGGTTCTTTTCCTTCAAGCCCATTCGGGTAAGCCAGTCTCTCCTAAACATTAGGCCGCCGAGGTCTTCTATGTGGTGGTTTGTGTGACCCGGGCCTGCACCCGCCTTGGCGGTGAATTGGGGAATCAGCACATGGCCCTCCTCGAGGGCACCGGCGTCATATTTGTCCCCTATGCCTTCGGCAAGCCACTGTGCTGAGAACCCGGTAGCGCGTGCGAATAGGAAAAGATTTTCAGCTTTGAGGCTCCCGTCTCCCTGGGCTAACTGGCTAATTCTGGCAGCACTCAGGTTGGACTCTATGGCCAAGACGCTGGCTTTCTTTCCGCACTTGGAAATGGCGTATGCGATTCTTTCTGCTGGAGTATTCATTAAGCTAGCTTAAGGCTTACTTTGTTTGGAGTCCTTCATTTGCTTGCCAAATAAGTTAAGTGTACTTACTGTATTGGGCAGGCAAACAGGAGAGCACCATGCTCACGACAGACGTAATCGCCTTCTTCGGAGGGAAATCTAAAGTGGCTGCGGCTCTGAAAGTCTCCCCCGCTGCAGTATCGCAATGGGGTACTGAGCCGCCGCAGTCACGCCAATACCAGGTTCAAGTGCTTACAAATGGAAAGCTCCGGGCGACAGTTAAGGCGTCAACCCAGCAAGCCGCTTGAATGAAGTAAAGGGCAGAGCGGCGCGGAGCAAACCAATACCACGCGCCGTTCTACCACCCCCCTAGGGCACGGATGCCTTGGGTTGCCTGCTAACCCACCACGGTCTGCAGGCTGTAACGACAGGGCACATGCGGAGCGTGAGCCTTGCCATTGGGGTGCAGCCGGGTTTTCTACCACAGAGCAACCGGCTGCATGCGACCACCTGTGAGTGACCACGGCACAACTGTACCAAACAGGCATGCGGCGGTCACTGGCAGAGTTTTTGGAGTTTTGCCATGAACCGTAAACAGTTCAATTCCATTGAGCGCGCACGGCGTTCGCTGTTGACTCTACCGCAAGCTTTGCTCCACGCCGCACGTGATTATCCGGGCGGCGCCACTGCCATTGCCGCTATCGACGGCGGAAACGCCACCACTCTCAATCATAAGCTGAGCCTGACCAATACCAGCCACACGCCTAACATTTGCGATCTTGAATTGGTGCTGGATGCCACGCGCGATCCGCGCATCGTAGATGCGTTGCTGCATCCCATTGGTTGGGTGGGAATCGACGTTTCCGAGTTGAGCGACACCGACACGGCGCAGTCGTTAATGGCAGGCATTGGCGAGTTGCTTTCTCGTGAGGGAGAGTTAGCCACACATGTATCGACCTCATTGTCCGATGACAAGTTGGACGATGACGAACTGGCTGAGTTTGAACTGCTGGCCGAGCGCATGGTGCAGGCGGTGTTCAAGTTGCGCGCGGTACTCCGCAAGATGCATGCGGAGGATCTGACCTATGTCTGATAACGCAGATGTGGCAGATAACGTCATTGCTCTTAATCTCGCAGTGGCCATGGCCGCCCGGCCTATTGCCAATCCAGGCCAATGTACGCTCGAGTGCGTGGACTGCGGGGATGTCATCCTAGAGGCTCGGCGGTTGGCAATGCTTGATCGCGGCTGTACGCGCTGCACTGACTGCCAGGACCTGGCAGATCGGCGTGGGGTACGGGCATGACTAATCACGAACTACTTGATGATGTGTTGGCCCAGTTGCAGGGCTACGGACTTAAACCAGAAACGCCACTGATGATTGGTAAGCGAACGCGTTGCGAGTGCGACGGTGATAAGGCCCCGGAGAAAACGGGCTGGTATGTGATCTATGACCATCTGACTGGTGACGGCAAAACACTGTATTGCGGCGCGTTTGGCGACTGGCGTCAGGGTGAAAAAGGCAGTTGGCAGAAGATCAAGGCTAAGGGCGGGCGGCTGAGCGCTGAAGATCGAGCGGTGATGCGCGCCAGGGCCGAGGAGGGTCAGCGTAAGGCCGCCTTGGCCGAGGATCGAAAGCATCGCACTGCCGCCCGGCGCGCTGCTGGTATGTGGAAGCACCTATCTGAAAAGGGCGGTTCGCGTTATTTGGATGCCAAGCGGGTAGTCGGCATCGGTCTGCGTTACAAGGCGAAAAGCGGTACGGCTTTTGTGCCGATGCGCAATGTGAAAGGCGATATTATCGGCCTGCAGGTGCTGTATCCCGAAAAGCAAGCAGCTACGGGCAGGAACAAAACCTACTGGCCGTACGGTTTGGCGAAGGAAGGCGCATTTCACCTGATCGGCCCAGAGCCCGAGCCGGGCGATGTGATTTTGATTGCTGAGGGATACGCGACCGGCGCCAGCCTGCACATGGCGACCTCGCTGACGGTATGTATTTGCTTTGACGCCGGCAACCTGCTGCCGGTGGCACAAGCCATGCGCACAAAGTATCCCGGCCGGCAGCTGGTGTTTTGCGCAGATGATGATTGGAAGACTGTGGTGAATGGGCACCCGTATAACGCGGGGGTAATCAAGGCTGGCAATGCGGCGGTTGTGATTGGTGGCCAGGTGGTTATGCCGGTATTCGACAACAACCGGGAAGACAGCTGGACCGATTTCAACGATCTTCACTGCGCTGAGGGCCTGGATACGGTGCGCCGTCAGGTGCTAGCGGTGGTGCGTCCGTCTGCTGATGAGGGATGGCGCGAGAAGCTGCAGTATTCCGAAAAAGGCGGGTTGATCGTACATCCATTCAATGTTGCATTGATTCTGGGTAATGATAAACGCTGGGCCGGCGTAATCGCCTGGGATTCGTTCAGTTCAAAGACCCGCAAGTTACGTACGCCTCCATATGGTGGAGGCAAGGGCGACTGGAGTGATCTGGACGATATTAGGGTGGCGCTGTGGCTTGCGGATGTGTACGGGCTGCGGGTGAAGACTGCCCACGTGGTTGAGGCTGTAAGTGCGGTGGCGAATGACAACGCTTACCACCCGGTGCGCGAGTATCTAGAAAGCCTTGAGTGGGATGGGCTGCCACGCCTTGAGCGTTGGTTGCAGGATCGTCTGGGTGTTAAGGATAGTTCGTACACCCGCAAGGTGGGCAAGCGCTGGATGATTTCTGCGGTGGCCCGCGTGTGTCGACCTGGCTGTAAGGCCGACTCAATGTTGATTTTGGAAGGCTTGCAGGGTGAGGGGAAATCCACGGCTGCGCGGGTATTGGGCGGCGAGTGGTTCATGGATACATCGTTTGACCTGAGCAGCAAAGACGCCTATCAGGCGATCCGGGGCAAGTGGATTGTTGAGATGGCCGAGCTGGACTCACTGAACAAGGCAGAGTCGACCAAGGCCAAGCAGTTCGTCTCATCGCCCATCGACACCTACCGCGAGAGCTATGGCCGGCGAATGCTGGATGTGCCCCGGCAGAGCGTTTTTATCGGCACGACCAACCAGGATGAGTACCTGAAGGACGACACGGGCAACCGCCGTTACTGGCCGGTGATGTGTACAAAAGTTGATCTTGAGGGCCTGAGAGCCGACCGTGATCAACTCTGGGCCGAAGCGTTAGCCTGTTTTCGCGCAGGTGACATATGGTGGGTGGAGCGCGATGAGGCTGATGTGTTTGCGGCTGAGCAGGATCAGCGTTATCAGGCTGATATGTGGGAAGACCTGGTGGTCGGCTACCTGGCCGACAAGCATATTGGCGATACGGTGACAGGCGCGCATTTGCTTGAGCATGCGCTTAACATCGACCCAAGCCACTGGGGTAGACCCGAACAAATGCGCATCGGCAAGATTATGCATCGGATGAATTGGCCCCGGCGGCGCAAGGGTAACTGTGTGCGTGGTGTGCGCAGCTATGAGTATGTGAAACCGCCGGAGTGGAAGCGAGGATCGGCGGTGCCCAGACAGGAGACTGCATTTTGATTCCTGAAATGGATGAGATGTTGAAGCTGTGGGCGCTCGATATGCACGGTGGCGGTGGCCCTGACGGATCTGCTAGCAGTATGTTGGGTCAGTTGATCGATTGCCGGGGAGAATTGATTCGAGGCACACGCGGCGGTTCGAAGATGTTGCTGCCATGGAGTGCAGACATTGAGGTGATCGTAAACAAGCGTCTGTCCTGGCATCTGGCCCAAGTGGTGCAGGAACATTACCTGAACCGTGAAAGCGTGGAACGCCAGAAATGGGCGCACTGCGGGTGTGGTCGGACGCAGTTCTACGCGCGCTTGCACTCGGCACATCTGGAAATCGCAGGCATGTTGCTGGAGCGCGTAGCCTGATGGCGCCTCCCGTCCCTGTATGGCATGTTAGTGTTTTGGCAAGTGGGCCATCTGCGCGCCGCGTGTTAATTGATGATGGCCCACCGTCCCACCTTTTTTCAATCTTCCCGCATGTGACGCAACCACCCACATACGCGCGCGCGCACGCGCAGCGTTTATTAATTCTCCCTTTACATGGAAAAGGTAATAAATAGTAGGACGGAAGGGCGCCGCTTTGATTTATCGGTGTTTCAGACGTCGCGCCTCTCTTGAAATCAGTGGGGCAAGAGGGTCCATGCCTGCGGCGCTAGAGCCAGTAACGTTATATGTCCGTTGATTGCTGGTGTATTGCCGTTGATTGCAGGGTGGCAGCGCTGAGCTCTTGCTGCCACCGGACTGGAGGGGTATAAATCAGTCATGTTCAAAGAGGTACGCAAATAGCGACCTCACCAAAAACCCGGCCCTCGCGTCGGGTTTTTTCATTTCTCCTCAGGCGTACGACTCCGTACAGATAAATTTTCCTTTGGAGCTAAGAGATGGAGCGAGATCAGAGGCTGTTGGTGAAAATCCTAGAGGTGTGCATTCAGGACTCAGAGGAGTGGAGGATTGATGCATCAGCGAAGGACATTCGTAGTCGCTTCTCCCCTGAGCAGCTAGGCCAGTGGTCTGCCGTTATTGTGGATGGCCACATTGAGCTGCTCGTCGACATGGGCTGTGTTAACGCTGATGGGGAGGCGCCGAATGCACGTATTCAGCGAGTTACCAACGCCGGATACAACTATCTCGACAGAAGCAAAAGGTTGAGTTTGCACGGCAATGTGCTTCCCATCCATTAGCATGACAATGATTTGAACCCTGCCTAGTGCAGGGCTTTTTGTTGGCGCGTCGACGCGATGATGAATTCTCAGCGAGCTCTGATATGATTGCGCCGCCATTCCTCAGTCCGCCCTCCATCCCTCTCATTTGGGGGCTGGACTGAGGAGTGGTCTTAACCCGACCATCGAGTCGGTTTTTTTTTGCGCTCACATTGTCGAAGGCCGAAAAATAGGGCCTGTGACTACACACAGGGAGAGCGTCATGGTTTTGCGTGGCATGGCACAGATGCATGTCGACGACTTGGCTGAAAGATTCAAGACGTTGGTCGTTGGGCATTCTGGTGAAGCGGACATCCAATTTGCATGGGTTGTTTTTTATCAAGGGCGAATGTTTGGCGCGTATTCAACTGCTGAGCAAGCTCTCCAGAAAATCACGGATATTGAGCACTGCATTAGCGTTGATGAGGTCCCCGTCCCTCAAACCTAATCTGACTAACTTCCCATTCAAGTCCTGCCCAGTGCAGGGCTTTTTCGTTTAAGGGGCAAGGCAATGACGAACGAACAGCAAGCGCTGGCAGAAATGCCGATCTGGTTAGTGATCGTCCTGGCCCTGGTGGGCGGTGTGTCGGGCGAGATGTGGCGAGCGGACAAGGAGGGTGCCCGGGGTTGGGCATTGATGCGGCGGTTGGCCCTTCGGTCCGGCGCCTGCGTGGTGTGCGGGGTATCGGCGATCATGCTGCTGTACGCTGCGGGTATGTCGATCTGGACGTCCGGCGCACTGGGATGCCTCACCGCCATGGCAGGGGCAGACGTTGCCATCGGGCTGTACGAGCGCTGGACTGCCAAGCGCCTCGGCCTCCAGGAGGCTGAAGCCAAGGGTGAGGCCGGACCTTAATCATCCAGGGGCAATGACCATGATGCGACTTGAGATGCGTGACAACATCGACAAGATCGTCAGGGAGATGCGTGGGCTCAGCAAGTCGAAGGTCCCAATAGCTGCTGCCAAAGCGCTGACCTTCACCGCCGAACGCGTCCAAGCAGCTGAGAAGGCCGAGCTTGAGCGGGTGTTTGATCGACCCACACGTTGGACGCTCAACTCGGTCTTTAAGCGCAGTGCCACGACCAGCCGGCTGTTCGCCCGGGTGTGGATCAAGGACGAAGCCAGTTCAGGCGTGCCCGCGTCCAAGTACCTGCCGGTGCACATTGACGGTGGTAACCGACCACACAAGCGATTTGAGAAAGCGCTGATCCACTACGGCTTGATGCCAGCTGACATGTACGCCGTCCCTGGTCGGCGCGCCAGGATGGATGGCAACGGCAATATCAGTCGCGGCCAGATCGTGCAGATCTTGTCCGCACTCGGAGCAGCTGAGCGGGTGTCGGGCTTCATGGCCAACCGCACTCAGCGCAGCCGGCGCCGTAACCGCAACGTACCGGACTATTTCGTGGGTCGACCTGGCAACGGCACCGGCCCTTTGGGTATCTGGCAGCGGATCGGCAACGGGGCACGGCCCATCCTGATCTTCGTCAAGCGCCCGACCTATCGGCGGCGCTTTGACTTCTACGGGGTAGCCAATCGCGTCGCCGAGGCCGAGTTCGAGCCGCTGTTCCGGCGTGCCCTGGCACGGGAGATGGAGCGAGGCTGACCTCTTGTCGGCTTCGTGCATTTCTCCTTAAAAAAATGGCGATTTTTCAATGATTTGTCGGGGTTTTGGCTTGACAGGTCGACCTTCGACCCAAAATCAATGGGTCCTTCCAGGCAGCGGGGCCATCGGGGTAATTCGAACCCCGACTTTTATGCAGATTCAACCCGACATGGGGGGTTCCGCTTCCCTCCCAGCATCAGGACCAGACCATGCCAACCCAACATGAAATCGCCGAGCACCTGGACATGAGCGAGCGTAATGCCCGCGACGTGCTCAAGGGTCTGACTCTGGATTGGCAAACGGCAAGCATGGACGAGATCCGAACGGCCTATATCCGTGATTTGCGCGCTAAAGCCGCTGGGCGCGGGGGCAGCCAACTTGAGGAGCTCAACAGAGCACGGATCGATGACCTGCAGCAGAAGTCAGCCAACGGGCGGTTGGTGTATTACGAAAAACTGCGCTCATTGATTCCCTCCGGTGAGGCAGAGCGTGCGCTGTCTGACTGGGCCAGTTTCGCAAACCGGGAATACCTGGGCGGCCTTGAACGCATCATTCAGGAAATCGAGAACGTGCAGAAACTCACGGTTGATCGAACAGTGGTGGCCAAAGTTGCTGGACCTACGACCGAGCGAATTGCAGGCTACGCGCGAAAACTTGGCGCGGAGCTTGTCGGCAGCAGCGGGGAAATTCAACCCGCCGCGTGACATTCCGACCGCGCACTACCTGAGCACCGAGTTTTACCTGCCCGCTGAAAGCGGCGTGTTGCACGGCCTCTACGATTTCCAATACACACCTTACTTTCTCGGCGTTGCCGCCGCCTTGGACGATCCACGGGTGAGTGAGGTGGATCTGATGAAAGCGGCGCAGATCGGCTGGACGTGGTTCTTGATCGGCTACCTGTTCAAGTTCATCCATAACCTGCCGCGCCCAATCATGATCCTGTTCGCCAAGGAAAAGGACGGCAAAAACTTTCATGACGAAAAGCTCAAGTTCGGCGTGACGGCCAACACTGAAGTAGCCAAGTTGATGCCGGTCGACGTTAGTCGCACCTCGGGCAACCGTTGGGACCATAAGACATTCCCGGGCGGGTTCCTCAAACTGGTGGCGTCGAACTCTCCCGGCAACGTTAAGTCCACGTCCTCGGTGGGCTTGTCGGTGGTGGAAGAACCGGACGACACGAGCGACGACGTGAAGGGGCAGGGTGATGCGATCGCCCTGCTGGAGGAGCGTGGCAAGCGCTACCCCGGCTCCAAGATGCTGGTGGGCGGTACGCCGGCGATCAAGGGCGCGAGCAAGACCGAAGCGCGCCTGGCCCAGACCGATTGCCGCGTGTTGCCGATCATCTGCCACGCGTGCGACAAATCGCATGTGTTGGACTTCGCCCATATCAAGTGGCTCGACATTGATGAGGACGCCCAGCCCCACGAGATCTACGGCCGAGCGGATCCTGAGACCGCCGGCTACGGGTGCCCGCACTGTGGCGAAATTTGGGACGACTATCAGCGCAAAGAGAACATCCGCAACACGGTGTTCAATGCGATCGATGCCGGCGACCCTTATTGTGGCTGGGTACCGACTAAACCCTTTGCTGGTCGTGCCGGATTCATTGAGTTGAACGAACTGTACGCGTGCCTGCCCGGTACCAGCCTGGCCGACATCGTGCGGGAGAAACTCAACGCCGAACACCAGGCATCGATTGGCAATCTGTCGTTGCTGATCAAGTTCGTCAACCAGAAACAGGGCCGTGCCTACGAGTACAAATCCGATCTGCCTGAGGCCGAGAAATTAGCTGAGCGGGCAGAGGACTACCCGGAGATGTTTGTGCCCATGGGGGGGCTTGTCGTCACCGCCGGCGTCGACGTGCAGCACGATCGCCTGGCGGTGGTGATGCGGGCCTGGGGCCGAGGCGAGGAATCCTGGCTGATCTACTGGGGCGAGATCTACGGCGAGGTGGTGCTGCCTGACCAGGGCGTCTGGCTTGATCTGGAAAAGTTATTGTTTGCGCCGATTTCACACGCCTGCGGCGCCAAGCTGAGAGTGCTGGCTACTTCGCTGGATACCTCGGACGGCACCATCACCCAGGACGCAGCGTATGCGTTCTGCCGTAAGCATCAGCGCAATGGTGTGATGGCGATCAAGGGCGCGAGCGAGCGCGGCAACACCCGCGACGATGAGCGTCGGGAGATCTTCAGCGCGCCTCGGCAGGGTGTTGACACTGACAAAGAACAAAAGGCCTCGAAGTATGGCCTGCGCCCTTACATTGTCGGTACCTCGCGAGCCAAGGATCTGTGGATTGAGGGCCGTCTGCCGTTGACCGGTGACGGTCCTGGTCGGATGCACTTTTACAAAACGGTGCGTCCGGATTATTTCCGGCAGATCACCGCCGAAGTGAAGGCGCCCAGCCGGCGACACCACTACCGCAAGGTCTGGCAGAAAAAGGCCGGCCAGCCGAACGAAGGTACCGACTGCGAGACGTATGCGTTGCACGCGGCCCGCTCCCTGAAAACGCACTTGATGCGGGAGCAAGATTGGGCAGGGCTTGATGCACAGATCCGTCAGGGGGCGTTGTTTGACCCGCCCGAGCCCGATCAATCCGAGACAGATCCCGATCCCGAAACGGACGGGGCTAGTCCGGAGCCCACACCACCCGTCGAACCACCCAATCTCCCGCCCTCTGGCGGGAGAGTTGTTTCTGGGCGCCGTAGTGCAATGCGCGTGCTCTCCCAACGCAGGAATTAATTTATGGCTATCACCCTGGAACAAGCGCAGGGCCAGCTGCAAGCCTGGCTCGATGCGAGTATGAAGGTCAGCCAAAAGCAGAGCTACCGCATCGGTACCCGGCAATTGGAATACGCCGACCTTGCCGAAATCACCAAGACGATCGACTACTGGCAACAGCAAGTTGATCGCCTGGAAAGCGGTCGCCCTCGGGGGATCGTCCTGCGTGGGATTACGCCGCGATGAGTCGCGCGCCGAAAGTGCCAGAGCCGACGTTGCTGGATAAGGCCATCACCTGGCTCAGCCCCGAGCGCGGCGCCAAGCGCATGCACGCCCGGTTGACCATGACTGCCTTGGGCGGTTACAGCGGCGCGTCGAAGGCCAAGCGTTCGCTGAGCGCCTGGACCCCAACGGCGGGCAGTGCGGCGGCAGATCTGCTGCCCGATTTGCCCACGCTTCGCGAACGCTGCCGAGATCTAGAACGCAACAACCCTATCGGCGGCGGTGCGATCAATACGGTGACGACTAAAACCGTCGGCACCGGCCTGGCGCTTAAGTCGGTGGTCAATCGGTCGATTTTGGGTTGGGACGAAGACCAGGCCAGGGAGTGGCAGCGCAAAACCGAATCGCTGTTCAGGTCCTGGGCGGAAACCACCAGTTGCGACATCACCCGCGAGCAGAATTTTTATGGCCTGCAGGACCTGACCTGGCGGTCGGTGTTGAGCAGCGGTGACGTCTTTACGTTGCTCACGCACAAAGAACAACCGGGTCAGCACTACTCGGCGTGCATCCAACTGATTGAGGCAGACCGGGTTTGTAACCCAAGCAACAAGGCCGACACGGAAGCCCTCACCGCCGGCATTGAACGTGACGCGGATGGTGCGCCGATCAAGGCTCACATTCTGCGCAGTCACCCGGGGGCATTGGGTGTTAAAGAGCGCGCCTGGGATGACCGTCCGTTCTTCAATGAGCGTGGCGGTCGCGTGCTGCTGCATGTGTACCGTCGCCGTCGAGTGGGCCAGCCACGCGGCGTGCCGTACCTGGCGCCGGTTATCGAAAAGCTCAAGCAGTTGGACCGTTACACCGATGCCGAGCTGGAAGCGGCGGTGGTGTCTGCGTTCTTTGCCGTGTTCATCAAGCCGGGGCAGGGCGGCAATCTGAGCCCTCTGGCATCGGCCGTTAGCGGCAACACCCCGGTGGGTGGCGATAGACCCGCAGGGAGAGACCAGGGCGGTTGGGATGGTTCACTCAGCGGCGGCATTGTCGCCGAGCTGGACGACGGTGCGTCCATCGATACCGCATCACCCGGTCGCCCGAACATGGCGTTCGATCCGTTCGTGCTCGCCATGCTTCGGCAGATCGGCATGGCCCTGGAGCTGCCCTATGAGGTGCTGATCAAGCACTTCACCGCCAGCTACACCGCCGCGCGTGCTGCGGTGATGGAGGCTTGGCAGTTCGTTCGTGGTTGCCGTGACTTCCTGGGTCAACATTTCTGCCAGCCCGTTTACGAGCATTGGCTTGAAGAGGCCGTGGCACAGGGAGACATCGAGGCTCCCGGTTTTTTCGACCACCCGTTGCTGCGCTATGCGTACAGCGGGTCGCTGTGGGTGGGTGATGGACCTGGCACCGTTGATCCTCTCAAAGACATCAATGCTGCCGAAAAGCGCATCGATATTGGCGTCAGCACGCTCGCCAAGGAATCCATGCTTTACGACGGCAGCGACTGGGAAGAGAACCACGAACAGCGTGCGCTTGAAGTGAAGCGTAGGCGCGATGACGGCCTATCCGTGTCACCAACGGCTCGCCCCGAGGATGAGCCTGCGGCCAATCCTGATCTTCCTGAACGGACCTAACTATGAGCGACAACCCAACCGATGCACCTCCCGTGCACCGGGTGACGGCGTTCGACTTGGTATCACGCGAGCCCTGGGCGATCACCCCGGACATGCTGCAGACCATCACCGCCATTGCCCGCCGGGAGCATGAAGGCCCGGAAGCCTTGGAGGCCAGGCAGGGCAAACCCTTGCAGAACAGCCGCGCGGTGACCCAACGCGGCAATGTGGCGTTGCTGCCCGTCACCGGCCCAGTGTTCCGCTACGCCAACTTGTTTACGGCGCTGTCCGGTGCGACGTCGCTGGATGTGCTGGCCAAGGAGTTCACTACCGCCGTCGACGATCCGCGCACCGACACCATCATCCTGGTGATGGATACCCCCGGTGGGATTGCCAGCGGCATCGCTGAATTCGGCCAGATGATCCGTGCATCGCCCAAGCGGGTGGTTGCGTATGTATCCGGCAACGCGGCCAGCGCTGGCTACTGGATAGCTGCCGCAGCCCATGAAATCGTCATGAGCCGCACCGGCGCCGTGGGCTCCATCGGCACGGTACTGACGGTGCGCAAAAGCGACGACGACGGCAGTTTTGAGATCGTCAGCAGCCAGAGCCCGAAAAAGCGCCCTGACTTCGGTACTGAGTCAGGCCGAGCGGTGGCCCAGGCGCACGTCGACCGGCTGACTGACATCTTTGTCGAGGACGTCGCCAATTACCGCGGCCTCAGTGTTGAAACCGTTTTGGCCGACTTCGGCCAGGGCGATATGCGGATTGGCTCCGATGCCGTGGCATTGGGTATGGCCAACCGTGAATCCACCCTTGAACAACTCATCGCCGAGTTCAACAGCAGTTCTTCTGGAGAAAGACCTATGTCTACTACCACCAACAGTAACGCACCCGCGCCGACTGCAGACAAACCTGTCATCAACCGCGAATACCTTGCCGCGAATCATGCCGAACTGCTCGCCAGTCTGGAACATGACGCGCACGCCGCTGGTGCCGCCGCCGGTGCCCGCGCTGAGTGCGAACGCATCCAGGCGGTGGAAGCGGCCGCGCTGCCCGGGCATGAAGAGTTGATCGCCACGCTCAAGTTCGACGGCAAAACCAGCGGTGCCGAAGCGGCGGCGCAGGTTATCGGCGCCGAAAAAACCAAACGTGCCGGTGCTCTGGCCGACATTCGCACCCAGGCGCCTGCGCCGGTGCCCAACGTGTTGACGCCACCGGCAGCCCCTGAGGCTGTGAAGGAGGATCCAGAGGCGCCGCTGGAGGACCGCGCCAAGGCGACCTGGGACAGCGACAAGGAGCTGCGGGCCGAGTTTGGCACCTTCGAGGCCTATCACGGCTACCGCAAGGCCACCGAGCGTGGTCTGGTCAAGGTCCTGAAAAAGTAAGTACCGGGTAACCCCTTCCCACCCATGGCTCTGGAGAATCCTATGCCTCTTACACTCGACACCCCCCGCGCTTACGAGATCGGGGAAATTAACGATCTATCGGTTGCGGCCGGCGTGCAGATTTTCGAAGGCTCGGCGGTTGGAATTGTTGCGGCTAACGGATTCGCACGTCCCCTGACGGCAGGCGATCTGTTCGTGGGCTTCGCCGATCGCGGCGTCGACAATCGAATCGGTGCCGCTGCAGCAGCGCGCGTGCGTCTTCGCGAAGTGGGCAAAGTTGAACTGCTCGTCACTGCGCTGGCGATCACCGACATCGGTAAGCCGGTGTATGCCAGCGATAGCGGCACGTTTCTGCTAACCGCCGCTGGCAACAGCCTGATCGGGCATGTTCACCGATTCGTACGCACCGGCGTCGGCATCGTCAAGTTCACCGCCCAGGCCATCCCGGTAGCGGCCTGACGCATCACTCAACCCGTTTTTTCAAACTTTCCTCTGACCGTATCCTTTTTCAGGAGAATCACCCATGGGTGCTGAAGTACTTTCCAGCCGTGCCATCATCGGCATGTTTTACGAACTGCTCGAGCAGAATGTGGGGTCGAACTGGATCGACGCTGTGTCCAACCTGTTCGACTCCGACCAGGCCAAAGAAACCTATCCGTGGATCGGTATGGTGCCGACCTTGCGTGAGTGGATTGGTGGTCGCCACGCCAAGGGCTTTATCAGCGCTGATCTCGAAATCGAAAACCTGCATTTTGAGGCCACCCTCGAAGTGCTGGTCACCGAGCTGCGCCGCGACAAAACCGGACAGTTGCGCATTCGCCTGGGCGAGCTGGCCGACCGCACTAACGCGCATTGGGCGCGACTGCTGTCGGTGCTGCTGCTTAACGGTGAAAGCCAGACCTGCTATGACGGCCAGTACTTCTTCGATACCGACCACGAAGAAGGCCAGAGCGGCGTGCAGTCCAACAAGATCACCACCGACATTTCCGAACTGCCAGCGACACTTCACGGGACGCCCAGTCGGCCGAGCGTTGAGGAGTTTCAGCAGGCGGTTGCCCGATCGGTCACCCAGTTGACCAGCTTCAAGGATGACCAGGGCGAACCCATCAACGAACTGGCACGCGAGTTTCTGGTGATGGTGCCGTTCAACCTGCTGAGCGTTGCGCAGACGGCGCTTAGCGTGCCGCGCGGTACCAACATCAGCGAGATCGTCATGCCGGACAACGTGGTTGTCCGCGTGGTGGGCAACGTGCGTCTCAACGCCTGGCAGGACAAATTCGTGACCTTCCGCACTGACGGTCGTTTGAAAGCGTTCATCCGCCAACAGGAAACCGACGTGGCCATGAAAGCCAAGGCCGAAGGCTCGGAGTACGAGTTCGACAACGATGCCCATCAATACGGCGTCGATACCTGGCGCAACGTGGGTTTTGGGCGCTGGCAGTACGCCGTTCTCAACCAACTGGTGGCGTAACCCTTCCGGCCTGACACCTCACTGAGGGCATTGATATGCCGAAATACCGCGTGGAACAGACGATCACCCTTTATGGGGGTGAGCTGATCCTGAATGCGGCCCAGGCCAGTGCGCGTGCGCACAACCTGGAGCCGGTTGAAAACAAGAAGGGTCGCTACACCATTGTGTCGCCCGTTCAGTTCAAAGCCGGGGAGGTGATTGTGATCCCCGGTGAACCGGACAAGGCGTTGGGGCAGCGGTTGTCGAAATTGGACAAGGTCGTAGGAGAGCGGAATGCCGAATAAATCCTACACGGTGCTATCCGGCTCCTTTCGCGGGCCAGATGACAAACTGACCGGCCCGGGGGGCGTGATCGAGTTGCCTGACGACGTGGCCCAGCGCTTTCGCCACCAGTTGGAAGTGTTGGCGGTCGAGCCGGCACTGGCCCCTTCCGCTGCGGCTGAGGGAGGACGTAAGACCGTCAAGGTGAGCCCTGATGCTTGACGAAGATCTCAGGGAATTCCTTGAGGACTTTGACGTCGGCGGTATGGTTGATGGTCAACCGTTTCTGGCTGCGCGGGATATGCCGGACGAGATCCACGGGATGGGCGGCACCAACAGCCAGTCGACTGGCTACGAGATCCTGATCATCACAGCCGAGGCCGAACGCCTGGGCATCGACAACCCCAAACTGATCACCGTCGCCGGCGTAAATTTTCGCGTCCGTGACCGCCGGATGATCGATGACGGCGCCTTTAGCCTGGCCTCCCTCACCAAGGTTTAACCCTCATGCCCTCGATCCAAGAACGCATCGTCGCAAAGGCGCAGGCGCTGATTCTGGCCGCCGATACGTTGGCGGCAGACCGGGTGTATCGCAGTCGTACTGAGGCGATCAGACGGGACATGACGCCAGCGATCGTGCTGCGCCCTGATCTTGAAACGTGTGAGTGCGAAAGCGCTGCAGTGGACCGCAACCAGTTCGAGCTGACGGTGGAAATCCTCGCCCGGGAGGACACGGTCACAGGTGCTGCCTGGGACCAGGTGGCCGACTTGGTCAAGGTTGCCGTGCATGCGGTCCTGATGGCAGAGGACGCCTTTGAGGAGGCGGATCGGGTGCAGCGCTTCTATATCGACTGGATCGAGGACGAATGCGATAACACCGCCGGCAACTGCATGGTGCGTTACCGCTTCACCTACCTATGCAACACCGGCGACCTGACGGCCGGACCTACTTTTTACTGAGGAACACATTATGCAAATCGCATTCGGCAGCGGGTTGTTTTACGCCACTCCGCTGATGGACGCTTATGGCAATGCCATTTCCGCGCCGACTCCCATCCTGCTGGGCATCATGCAAGAAGCATCGGTGGACCTGTCGTTTGATTCTAAAGAATTGTTCGGCAGCGAGCAGTTTGCGGTTGACGCGGCGCGGGGCCAGGGCAAGCTGACGGGCAAGGCCAAGTCCGCCCAGATAAGCCTGCTGCAGTGGAATCAACTGGTGTTTGGGCAGACCTTGATCACCGGCCAGGTGCTAGTCCATCACGCGACGGTACCCACGGTGATCCCAGCAGGGGCCACGATAAGCGTGTCGCCCCCAGCGGGCGGGACGCTCTCCGGTGATCTTGGGGTACGGGGGGCCGGTGCGATCCCTTACGTACGGGTATTGAGCGCGCCGACAGTTGGGCAGTACACCTTTGATGCCGCAACGGGGGAATATGCATTTGCCGCTGCAGACGTGGCCAAGTCGGTGTTCATTGATTACCGCTACACCGTTACGACGGGCAAAAGCCTGTCGGTGAAAAACCTGCCCATGGGCGACATGCCGGTGTTCCAGGGCGAGTTGGTCCTGAAATACAAGGGAAAGACCGTGTATGTGCGCGTACCTAATTTCGTCAGCAACAAGCTAGGCATCGCCACCAAACAGGACGACTACGCCATCCCGGACTTTGAATTCACCGGCTACGCGGATGAGTTTGGGGAGGTTTGCTATTGGAGTGCCAACGAATGAACGTCGTAAATGTGCCTGGAGTTTCGTTTCCGTTTCCAGGGAAAACGCTCGTCATCCCACCCCTGGCGCTGGGGGATCTGGAGCAACTGCTGGAGCGGATCAACGCGGTAATGGCCGGCAATATGGACCGGGACAGTATCGCCACGGTGATCGATGCCACCCATGCAGCATTGCGTCGGAACTACCCGGACATTGAGCGTGCAGAGGTGGCAGCGCTGCTGGACCTTCGCAACATGCGTGACGCGTTGGATGCTGTTATGAGCGCCTCGGGCTTGGAGGTCACAGAGTCCGCAGCGGGGGAAGGATTGGCCCCTTCGACTGGGGCCAACTCTACGCTCACCTGATCGCCAGTACCGGGCAAAGCCCGGTCACGCTTCGACGTGATTGGGACATGGTCATGGTTGGGCATATGACTGATTACTGGCGTAGCTATCCGCCGGTTCATGTTCTAGTCGCTGGCTATATGGGCTACAAACCGGATCGAGATCTCACAGATGCGCCTTATTTTGCAGAAGCCCTTACAGGTATTGCTGCTGATCTGCGTGATGAATTACCTGAACATCTCCGGAGCGCTCTAGACAACTTTTTTAAGAGTAATAATTGTTAGCCTACGAGTTCAGTACCGGTGATAAAGCTAACGGCACTAATATGCTTGTGTAACAGGACAGTCTTCCCGTTACGTTCAATCTCAACTAGAACGTAGTCTTCTGAAACTGCGGCTATTCTTCCAGAGAATAGGTCGCCTGCAAATTCAAAAAGCGCTCTTACGTCTTGGTTGTGCATGTGTTTAAGTTTTTCTTTAAATGCCGGCATAGTGTTTCCTGAGATAACTCTCTGTATCGTTTAAATGTGTAGCTTTTCCAGCTTGCATGTGTGTTAGGCATGCCTGGTTGTTAAAAGTTTAAAAAGAATTATTTTACGATGTTGCTGAATTTTGACTATTTTGAGAGCGCTTATTATTTGGTTTTGTTTCGCGTTTCTTTGGGGCTCGGTGTTTGAATGAGGTAGCGGTATGGACAGGAATATTACTTATCAATTCACAGCCGGCACTCAAGGTTTTGATCGCGCAGTTGAAAGTATAGAGCGCAATATGCGTGATGCCCGTGCGACGTTTGGTCGCGAGCTGAGAGCAATCAACACCGAGATGGTCGGTAGTCAAACCCGGCTCGCTCGTTTTGGTCCGGCAGTCAATGAAGCGTTCTCCGGCGTCAGTACCATCATGCGTTCGGGGCTCGGTGGTGTGGCGGCTGGCATTGCCGGTGTGTTTGGTCTTGGCGCTTTCAAGCTGGGTCAAATCGTTAGCGATAGCAAGGACGCGGTGATCCAACAAGAGTCTGCTTATCGTGGTCTGGAAGCGGTGGCCAATCATGCTGGCGTCGGTATTGGCCGGGCCATGGATGAGGCCAATAAGCTCGCCTCCGACGGCTTGCTCAGCGTCGGTGACGCGGCCAAAGCCCTGCAAAACCTGCTCAGTCGTGGCTACAACGTCGACCAGTCCGTGGCGGTGATCAACCGCCTGAAGGACGCTGCAGCGTTCAACCGGCAAGCCAATCTCAGCATGTCGGAAGCAGTTGTGTCGGCCACCGAGGGTTTGAAAAACGAAAACTCGGTGTTGGTGGATAACGCCGGTGTCACCAAAAACGTCGCTAAAATGTGGGACGAATACGCCAAAAGTATTGGTACTAGCCGTGACAAGTTGTCCGACTCGCAAAAGATCACGGCCGAATACAACGGCATTATGAAAGAGACCGAGGCCCAGGTCGGTAATGCTGCCAAGGCGGCAGATGGGTTGACCGGCAGCCAGGCCGAGCTCGACTCCAAAAGCAACCAGCTGCAGGTCACCATCGGTACCATTCTTGAGCCTGTCTTCATCAGCCTGAACAAGCGGCTGTCTGAGACTGCCAGTTGGTTCAATAACCTCCTGAAAAGCATGACGGGGGTTGGGGTGACCGTTGATGAGGTCGCTGCCAATGTCGCCCGCTATGAACAAGTGCTGTCGAATTTCACGGCAGGTCCACGTGCTGGAGGCAGTAAGGCACCGCTTGAAGCCACACTGGCCGAGGAGCGCCTGCTGCTGGAAAACATGCAGTTGGTGTCCAACAAGCTAGAAGAAGTGGACGCGGGTATGCGCTCCCGTTCCGCTCGCATCGAAGAGCAGCGGCGCAAAGTGGCCGAGATGGCCGCGACCGGTAATACAGCCCTGACCAAGGCACCACAACAGGGCAGGACAAGTCCGACCGCTTACGGCGTTGAAGTCGCCCGGTTGACCAAGCTGGAGCAGGCATACGCTGCAGCGGTCGAGCATCGGAAAAAAGTGGTTGAGTACACGACGCCTCCTAAAAAAGCGGATGACCCGGTGAGCGCGCCGGCGAAGACCAAGTCACGGGTCAGTGAGTGGGCCGAAGCATTGGACGCGCAGAAGGTCGCTCACGCCCAGCAGCAGGCCGAGCAGGGCACGTTTCTGCAGTTCTCCGAACAGCAGGAAATGCAGTACTGGCAGGGCATTCTCAAGCGTACGGATTTGAGCGCGGCCGAACGCTTGAGCGTTCAACGCAATTACCTGGCGTCATTGAATGCGTTGCGCCGGCAGGACGAAGGCCAGGCCTTTGCCGATCTGCAGGCCCAGGCACAGCAGTACCGCAACAATATGGACGCGCGCCTGCAGATCGCTCAGCAGACATTAGAGCGCAGCCGGCAACTCTACGGCCAGGACAGTCAGGAATACCGCAAGGCTGCGGCTGAGGTGGTTGCTGTCGAGCGCGAAAAGCAGCAGCAAATCACCAACATGAAACAGCAACAGCTGGCCGCTGATCAGCAGGCGCGGCTTACCGATGTTGCCCATGCCGAACAGATGGCCCAGCTGGATCTGCAGGCCAACCTGATCACCCAAGGCCAACTGCTGCAGGCCCAAGCCGAGTTCGAAAAGCAACGGTATGCGATCGAAGCTCAGGCATTGGCCGAGCGTAAAGCACTGCTGGAGCAGGATCCTGACCGTAACCCGGTCGCCCTGCAGCAGGTCCAGCAGCAGATCCTGGCGCTGGAGCAAACCCACCGAAACAGCATGGCGGTGATGGGCAGGCAGCAAACCTTGGAGTCGCAAAGTAACTGGACGGGCATGGTCGACAGTTTGCGTACCAGTTGGTCGAGCGGGTTGAGCGGGATCTTGAGCGGCACCTTGAGCACCCAGGGCCTGCTGCGTGGGATCTTCACGAGCATCGGGACCGCATTCGTTGAAAACATGGTCACGAAGCCATTGATGGCCTGGATTTTTGGAGAGACGGCTAAAACCGGTGCGACGGTAGTCGGAGTTGGCGTTCGAACGGCAGCAGAGGCGGGCGGTGCAGCTATGTCCGTGGCGATCTGGGGTGCGGCGACGATCAAGAACATCATCGCCAGCGCCTGGCAAGCCATGGCTGGTGCTTTCGCAGCCATGTCCGCCATTCCAATCATTGGTCCGATCCTCGGTGCGGCGGCTGCAGTGGCTGCCGGCGCATTCGTATTTGGCCTGGTGAAAAACGTCGCCTCTGCCGAGGGCGGCTACGACATCCCCGCTGGTACCAATCCCATGACGCAACTCCACGAGCAGGAAATGGTGCTGCCCAAGCAATACGCCAATGTCATTCGCCAGGCAGCCAATGGCGAAGGGCAGTTGGGAGGCGCTGGCAACAGCTATCACTACCACGACAACAGCGGGCGAATGTCACCTGCTGATATTCGGCGTGGTGCCCGGGTGCTGGCCGAGGAAATGCAGAAAATGCGGCGCAACGGCGCCATCAAAACTTAGGGGGCGAGATGTCGTTAGGACCTTTTTGGCCGGCGCGCTGGATCGCCAATTACCCCGATATGGG
>Ga0247742_10000430_pt1 | contig 34890 bp, 31 predicted proteins | sample UWRJL208509C2_FD_180944 | JGI IMG/M metagenome (GOLD analysis project Ga0247742, IMG submission 180944) | Plant litter microbial communities from Arlington Agricultural Research Station in Wisconsin, United States - UWRJ-L208-509C-2 | ecosystem: Environmental > Terrestrial > Plant litter >...
GGGGGCGACATCCACGATGCCGACACCGCAGCGGGTGAGGCCGGGGTCGATCCCGAGCACCCGCACGGAGCTCACCGGTACTGCTTATTCCTCGTCGAGCTGTGCCTGCACGTCGGCGGGCACCTCGAAGTTGCCGTAGACGTTCTGCACGTCGTCGTCATCGTCGAGCGCGTCGATCAGGCGGAAGATCTTCTTCGCGGTCTCGAGGTCGACCTCGATGGTGAGACCCGGGACGAACTCGACGTCGGCCGAGTCGTAGTCGATGCCGGCATCCTGCAGCGCGGTGCGCGCGGCGACCAGATCCTGCGGCTCCGTCACGATCTCGAAGCCGGCACCGCGGTCGTTGACCTCTTCGGCTCCGGCGTCGAGCACGGCAGCGAGAATGTCGTCCTCGTCGGTGCCGTCGGTCTTGGTCACCGAGATGACACCCTTGCGGCTGAAGTTGTACGCGACGCTGCCCGGGTCGCCCATGGTGCCGCCGTTGCGCGACATGATGGCGCGCACATTCGCGGCAGCGCGGTTCTTGTTGTCGGTCAGACACTCGATGAGGAGCGCGACGCCGCCGGCGGCGTAGCCCTCGTACATGATCGTCTGGTAATCGACGGCCTCACCGAGCTGGCCGGAGCCGCGCTTGATGGCGTTGTCGATGTTCGAGTTGGGAACAGAGGTCTTCTTCGCCTTCTGAACCGCGTCGACCAGCGTCGGGTTACCGGAGAGATCTGCACCGCCGAGCTTGGCAGCGACCTCGATGTTCTTGATGAGCTTGGCGAACGACTTGGCACGGCGCGAGTCTTTGATCGCCTTCTGGTGCTTCGTGGTTGCCCATTTGGAGTGGCCTGACATGCTGAACATTCTACCCGGCGACCGCTGCGGCGGCTCGTCGCGCGATCCGGCCCGTCGCGCAGGTGCTCTGCGGATGACATCCGCCCCCGCATCCCCATTGTGCAGGCACTCCGGCACAGCGGCACTGCGGCGGAATGATGGCTGTCACGCGGAATGACGGCTGCCGTGCTGCGCTCGATGGCGAGCAGTGGCCATCAGTCCGAAATGACGGAGAAATTTGTCCCGCAGCCAACTTCATGGGGCTAAACGGGTCACTCCGACAGAATCTCCGTCATTTCGGACACGTCCGTGCGAGTAACGGATGTTCGCGAACGGGCGATCGCGAACGGATGACCGCTGCACGCCCAACTCTGTTGTTCAGGCACTCCTGCACGACGGTGGCTCCCCGGGCCGAGTCTTCACGAACGGTGCTTCGTTCGCGATCGAAGCGCCGTTGGTGAAGACTCGACGGGCGTGAAGTCGTAGGGTAGTCGAAAGCGACGGAGGCTCACTATGGATGCCCAATCGCTGCTCGCCGGCCCGCGCGGGCGCCGGCTGCTGCAGACCGTGCGCGACGGCGCCGACGATGCGCTCGCGTGGACCGTCGCGGTGGCGCACTATTGGCAGCCACCCGACGCTGACGACCTGCGGCTCGAGCTCCCTTCGTCGCGTGCTGAGCTGGCATCCGTCGCCGAAGCCGTCGCCGCGTCCTCGAGGGCGTCATGGTGGGCTGAGCCGGTCGACCGGTCGTGCCAATACATCGTGAGGTTTCTCACGCCTGGATTCGACGAGCCATCGATCTCGTCGGACTTTCCGGGTCGCCTCGGCCAGTGGCATGCGAACGCGATCGCTGGCGAGAACGACGCCGAAGATCGCGATGCACCACTCGGCAGTCTCCCGAGTCGGGCCTGGTGGTCGACACCGGCCTTCACGGGTCTCCCGATCACGACGCGTGCACTGCCGGTCGGCGGTCCCGTGCGACTGGCCCACGTAGAAGACAGTCTCGGCTGGGCCGACGCCCTCGTCACTGCGGTTGACATCGCCCCCGCTGCACGCGTGTTCGAGATTGCCGGGGCTGCGGACTGGATCGAACTCGTCGAGCGGTATCCGATGGACGCGACCCGCTCTCGTCGAGCCTGTTGGTTCTGGGCGACGGGAATCGACGATCGCTGGGTCATTCCGGGCTGGCTCGCGGTCGCGCGAGACTTCGACGCTGTGCACCTCAGCGTCGCGGGATATCTCGCCACCGCCGGCCGCGCGCTTCCCGTCAGCGACGGAAACACGATGCTGGCCGGTTTCAGCCCCGACGAGACGTACTGGCTCGCCGATGTCGTGCGACAAAGCGGGCCACCTCAGCGCTGGCATCGAGACCGCGGCGTCGCGGGATGGGCACCAGCCGTCGACGTCCTATAACCCGATCCCATCGAGTTGCCCGAAAATGCATGCTCCGGACCGTCAGGGGTAGCACATTCGGGCAACTCGAGGGGAAACGGTAGGGCTACCCCCGCGCGCGCACCTTGCTCAGGAAGTACTCGTGGAAGCGGGTGTCGCCCGTGATCTCAGGGTGGAAGGACGTGCCCAGCAGGTTGCCCTGCTCGACGGCGACCACCCGGCCGTCCGCGACCCTCGCGAGCACGCTCGCCGCAGGCCCGGCCTCCTCGACGATCGGCGCGCGGATGAAGACCGCGTGCATCGCGGGCTCCCCCAGCTCGGGGATGTCGAGGTCGGTCTCGAAGGAGTCCAGCTGCGAGCCGAACGCGTTGCGCCGCACCGCGACATCCAGACCTCCGAGGCTCTGCTGACCCGGGATGCCGTCGAGGATGCGATCGGCCAGCATGATGAGTCCCGCACAGGTGCCATAGACCGGCAGACCCGAACGGATGGCGTCCTTGAGCGGCTCAGCGAGCCCGAAGGCCCGCGAGAGCTTGTCCATCACGCTCGACTCCCCGCCCGGGATGACGAGGCCGCGCACCTGCGCGAGCTCGCTCTCCCGACGAATAGGGCGAGCATCCGCCCCCAGGGAGGCGAGGACCGCGATGTGCTCGCGGAAGTCGCCCTGCAGGGCGAGGACCCCGACCGGAACCGCGTCGGAGGCCATGGGAGTCACCAACCGCGCTCGGCGAGACGGTGCGGGGCCGCGAGGTCGGCGACGTTGATGCCGACCATCGCCTCACCCAGTCCGCGAGAGGTCTCGGCGATGATCGCCGGGTCGTCGTAGAAGGTGGTCGCCTTCACGATCGCGGCGGCACGCTTTGCCGGGTCGCCCGACTTGAAGATGCCCGAACCGACGAACACGCCGTCGGCACCGAGCTGCATCATGAGCGCAGCGTCGGCCGGGGTGGCCACACCACCCGCGGTGAACAGCACGACGGGGAGCTTGCCGGTGCGCGCGATCTCGACGACCAGATCGTACGGCGCCTGCAGCTCCTTCGCTGCGACGTAGAGCTCGTCGTGCGCCATCGACGTGAGGGCCGCGATCTCACCCTTGATGGTGCGGATGTGCTTGGTCGCCTCGGACACGTCGCCGGTGCCGGCCTCGCCCTTGGAGCGGATCATCGCCGCACCCTCGTTGATGCGACGCAGCGCCTCACCGAGGTTGGTCGCGCCACAGACGAAGGGAACGGTGAATGGCCACTTGTCGATGTGGTTGACGTAGTCGGCCGGCGACAGCACCTCGGACTCGTCGATGTAGTCCACCTTGAGCGCCTGCAGCACCTGCGCCTCGACGAAGTGACCGATGCGGGCCTTCGCCATGACGGGGATCGAGACCGCGTCGATGATGCCGTCGATCAGGTCGGGGTCGCTCATGCGCGCAACGCCACCCTGAGAACGGATGTCTGCGGGCACGCGCTCCAGCGCCATGACGGCCACCGCGCCCGCCTCCTCGGCGATCTTCGCCTGCTCGGCGTTGACGACATCCATGATCACGCCGCCCTTGAGCATCTCGGCGAGCCCGCGCTTCACACGGCTCGAGCCGATCGTCTCGAAATTGTTGGTCTGGGTGTCGTCGCTCACGATTGCCTCTCTTGTGCCTCTGTACGTTTCGAGGCCAGTTCATTGTATTGCGGGCACGAGCGCCCGCCGATTCGGGTGATGCCGGGTTAAGCCTCGGGCCAGGCGCCGGCGACCTCGGCCCGCACCTCGCCAAGCAGGCGGGGCACCGCCTTGGTGCCGGCAATGATCGGGAAGAAGTTCGAGTCGGTGGCCCACCGCGGCACGATATGCTGGTGCAGATGCCCGGCGATTCCGGCTCCCGCGATCGTGCCCTGGTTCATGCCGATGTTGAAGCCGTCGCAGTGCGAGGTCGCGGTGAGCACCCGCATGGCGATCTGGGTGAGGCTGCCCATCTCGGCGACCTCGTCCGCGCTCGCCTCGTCGTAGGTCGCGATGTGGCGGTACGGCACGACGAGCAGGTGGCCGGAGTTGTACGGGAACAGGTTGAGCAGCACGTAGCAGCTCGTTCCGCGAGCCACGATGAGCGCCTTCTCGTCCGTCATCGTCGGGGCGACGCAGAACGGACACTCGTGCTCGTGCGGTGTGGGACCGGCCTCGATGTAGACCATCCGATGCGGGGTCCACAGGCGCTGGAAGGCATCCGGAACAGCGGCGAACTCGGCGGAGGACTCGATGCTGACCTCGCCGAAGTCGGCGTCGCCGATGCTCGCCTCGGCCCCGTACGCGTCCGCTGCCCGGTCCCCCGTCGACGCCATGCCTAGACCTGCGCCTTGGTGGCGATCGCCGACGTGATCCTCTCGATCGCCTCGGCGACGGGGATGCCGTTCTCCTGGTGCCCGTCGCGGAAGCGGAAGCTGACCGCGCCATTGGCGCGGTCCTCCTCGCCGGCGATCAGCTGGAACGGGATCTTCTGCAGCGTGTGCGTGCGGATCTTCTTCGGCATCCGATCACTGGAGGTATCGAGCTCGGCGCGAACACCCAGGTCTTTCAGCTGGCCGATGATCCCGGCGAGGTACTCCTGGTACTCCTCCGCCACCGGGATGCCCATGACCTGCACCGGGGACAGCCAGACCGGGAACGCACCGGCATAGTGCTCGAGCAGGATCGCGAAGAACCGTTCGATCGAGCCGAGCAGGGCGCGGTGGATCATCACGGGCTGCTGATGGCTGCCGTCGGCCGCGGTGTACTCGAGGTCGAAACGCTCGGGCTGGTTGAAGTCGAGCTGGACGGTCGACAGCTGCCAGGTGCGGCCGATGGCATCGCGTGCCTGCACCGAGATCTTCGGGCCATAGAAGGCCGCGCCACCCGGGTCGGGCACGAGGTCGAGGCCGGATGCGACGGCGACCTCGCGAAGGGTCTCCGTCGCGTCCTCCCAGAGCTGGTCAGACCCGACCGACTTCTCCGGGTTGCGGGTGGACAGTTCGAGATAGAAGTCGGTGAGACCGTACCCGCGCAGAGTTTCGAGCACGAACTCGAGCTGGCTGGTGATTTCATCCTTCACCTGGTCGGGCGTCACGTAGATGTGCGCGTCGTCCTGGGTGAGCCCGCGTACGCGGGTGAGGCCCTGCAGGGTTCCGCTCTTCTCGTAGCGGTAGACCGTGCCGAACTCCGCCAGGCGCAGCGGCAGTTCACGGTAGCTGCGTCCGCGTGCCTTGAAGATCAGGTTGTGGAACGGGCAGTTCATCGGCTTCAGGTAGTAGTCCTGGCCCTGCTTGGTGACGTGGCCGTCGGCATCCACCTCTTCGTCCAGGTGCATCGGGGGGAACATCCCCTCCCGGTACCACTGCAGATGACCACTGGTCTCGAACAGCGCGCCCTTGGTGATGTGCGGCGAGTTGACCAGCTCGTAGCCATTGGCGCGGAGCCGCTGGCGCATGTAGTCCTCGATCTCGGCACGGATGATTCCGCCCTTGGGGTGGAATACCGCCAGCCCGGAGCCGATCTCTTCCGGGAAGGAGAACAGGTCGAGCTCTGCGCCGAGCTTGCGGTGGTCGCGCTTGGCGGCCTCCTCGAGCCGCGACTGGTACGCGCGCAACTCGTCCTTGGTCGGCCAGGCCGTGCCGTAGACGCGCTGCAGCTGCTTATTCTTCTCCGAACCGCGCCAGTAGGCGGCCGCCGAGCGGGTGAGTGCGTATCCGTTGCCGATCATGCGGGTGTTCGGCAGGTGCGGGCCGCGGCAGAGGTCCTTCCAGACCGTCTCGCCCGTCTTCGGGTCGACGTTGTCGTAGATGGTGAGCTCGGCTCCGCCCACCTCGACCGACTCGTTGTCGTCGGTGCTGCCGTCGCCCTCGCCGACGTGGCCCTTCAGTCCGATCAGCTCGAGCTTGTACGGCTCATCGGCGAGTTCGGCACGAGCTTCGTCCTCGGTGACGACGCGGCGCTGGAAACGCTGGCCCTGTTTGATGATCGAGGCCATGGCCTTGTCGATCGCCTTCAGGTCTTCTGGCGTGAACGGGGTCTCGACGTCGAAGTCGTAATAGAAGCCGTCGGTGATCGGCGGACCGATACCGAGCTTCGCCTCCGGGTTGATCGACTGCACCGCCTGGGCGGCGACGTGCGCCGCGGAGTGGCGAAGGATGCTGAGCCCAGCGGGTGATGAGATGAGCACGGGCTCCGCGGTCTGGCCGGCCTGCACCGTCGCGGCGAGGTCGAGCAGGTCGCCGTTCACGTACATGGCGACGATCTTGCGGTCGCTGAACAGTTCGAATCCCGTCGTGGTCTCGGTCGCCGTGATCGACTCAGCCGTTTCTGCAACGGTGGTGGACTCGATACCGGCGGGCGATTCAGACACGACGAAGGTGCTCCTTACGGGGTGGAAATGTACTTCCAACTGTAGCGGCGCCGGAAAACACGTAAGGCCCCGAACCGAAGTCCGGGGCCTTACTCGTGTGAGCGATACTGGGATCGAACCAGCGACCTCTTCCGTGTCAGGGAAGCGCGCTACCGCTGCGCCAATCGCTCAAGCTATTTTTCTATGGAGGTGGCGACGGGATTTGAACCCGTGTGGACGGCTTTGCAGGCCGCTGCCTCGCCTCTCGGCCACGCCACCATGATCTGAACTTCAGTACTGCTGTTGCAACAACTACTTCAGCACACTTTATTCAGCTCTGTGTGTATAAGTCGTGAGACTCTTCCTTCGAGCGGATGACGAGATTCGAACTCGCGACCCTCACCTTGGCAAGGTGATGCGCTACCACTGCGCCACATCCGCATTTCGCTTCGCATTTCTGCGTGCGGAAATGACTCTAGCCCAGCCGAGCGCAGAGAGCCAATTCGGCCGCGCACGCCGCGCGTGTCACGTGAATCGCGCGCTGTTTTCGCACAGAGCACCCCCCGCGATATGGCAGGATTGTCGAGTCAGGGCGATTGGCGCAGTTGGTAGCGCGCTTCCTTCACACGGAAGAGGTCATCGGTTCGAGTCCGGTATCGCCCACCACGCCACGCGCAAAGGCCCCGGTTTTCTGGGGCTTTTGTCGTTTCAGGATGACTGCAGCTGCGCGTATCCCTTTGCCACACGCCGGGCTATACGGAGGCCGCGGCCGCAACCGGATGCTCGCGGGCATAGCGCTGAACCCGGCGGACCCGGATCACCAGGTAGGGCACGACCCCGACAAGCGTTGCGGCCAGAAACCCGAGAACGACGAGTGGGAGCCCGTCGGAGTCGTTGGCGAACAAGAGCTGCACGTTAGTCAGGCCGATGCCGATGTACAGCAGCACGAGATAGCCGAGCTGAAACGGCAGGGTGATCGACAGCACCTGGGCGTACTTCGTTGCAGCGACGGATTCCGCATCGTTCAGCGCCAATGGGCTGTTCGCGAGAACCACCTTGCCAAGCTTTCGGAGCAGTCCGAAATCCGTCCCGATGCTCGCGCGCAATGTTCGACTGAGCGGAAGGGTGACAAGGATGCAGGCGACTGCCGCAGCGAGGAAGGCCAGTCCCGCAGCACTAAGGAGCAGGAGTCCGTCGACCGCCCTTTCGAGCATTGCGGCGACGACGATCACCAGAATGACTCCGACCACCAGCGCGATCACGAACGTGAATACCACCGTCGAGACCCTTCTAGCGATGACCGACGTCGGGATCGGCACCCACGCCGGTGCCTCCGCCATGCCGTGTCGCTCCTCGAATCGCAGCAAGGCCCGGCCTAGGAAAAATGCCGTGATCATGAGCGCCGCGGCGACGGCGATAATCACGGCGATCAGCAAACCGGGGCCTCCCGCCACCACCTCGCCGACCGTGAACACCACGGCAGCGGCAGCATCGACCGCGACCACACCAATGAACCATCGACGGAACGCGCGCCGCCCCTCCTCCGATCGTGTGACATTCCAATACGCGGTCAGGGAGCCCACGAGGAGCGGGGCGATGATCAGTCCCGACATCGCGACGGACACGACGAGCGTGAGCCAGGGAGATGTGCCCCTCGGCTGGGTTAGCGCGAGCGCGAATGCGCCCGCGATGATCAGGGTGGCAGTCACGACCACCGAGGCGATGTAGGCGAAGATCTTCACAGGCGTCTGCTTTCGGTGGTGGAGTAGAGCGCTCGAGTGTCGCTATGAGCCATAGTCAACTCCACAGCCGTTTTGTTCACAATTCCAACCTGCAGTTGCCCGCCACTCCCGTCCACCGCCACGAAGGATCAGCATGCAGAGTCTCGCCAGTCGCCTGATGCCTCTCGTGATGACGCTGCGCGGCGCGAAGCGACGCTACTCATCGGCCGAGCGCACGCTGGCGCGAGTGAACGAGCGGCGCGAGCATCCGTCGCCGTGGGCTCCCCCGCGCGGGTTGGCGAGGAAGGTGCGTATCGAAGAGACCGCGGTGGGCGGCATGCCCGTCTACACGGTCGGTCCGCTTGATGGCACCGCGTCGCGATTCGCGCTGTACCTGCATGGCGGCTCGTACGTGTTTCAGATCGCGCCGCAGCACTGGACGCTGATCGCCGACCTCGCGGCGTCCGCCGGCATCCGGTTCACCGTGCCGATCTTCCCGCTCGCGCCCGCCGCGACCGCCGCCACGATCGTGCCGGAGATGACGGACCTCGCCGCCGCGCTGATCGCCGAGCACGGCGCACGCGCCTTCGGCCTGTTCGGCGATTCGGCGGGTGGTGGGATGGCGCTGGCCGTCGCGCAACAGCTGCGCGATCGTGGGTTTCCGCCCCCACGCGCGACCGTGCTCATCTCCCCGTGGCTCGACATCAGCGGCACCGATCCGCGCCTCGCCGAGATCTCCCCGCGTGACCCGTGGCTAGCCGTGCCGGGGTCGCGAGCCGCCGGCGACCTCTATCGCGGCGACCTGTCGGAGTTCGACCCGCTGGTGAGCCCGCTCTACGGCAACCTGCTCGGCCTCGGACCGATCACGATGTTCAGCGGCACCCGCGACATCCTGAACGCCGACGCGCACCGATTCGTGGATGCCGCGGCCGTGGCAGGAGTAGACGTCGACTTCCACGAGGTGCCGGGAATGATCCACGTGTATCCGCTGCTCCCCATCCCCGAGGCGAAGACCGCCCGCGAGGTAATGCGCCACGCGATGCGGTGAGGGGCTCGCAGCTCAGCTAGCGACGTGGGCGCAGCGCGAGCCAGAGCAGTGCCCCGAGTCCGAAGGATGCACCGCCCACCAAGACCACGGCCAGCACCTGACCGAACAGCACCTCGGGCTGGCCGGTGTAGATGAAGCTCACGTCCCTCGCGACAAGACCCAGCAGGAGGATGCCCGAGCCACCGCCGACGAGGAGCGTCAGGGCGATTCTGCGGGCCGCTCCGGTCTCGGGCAGGAACGCCACCAGCATGCCCGCCACGAGGCCCACCACGACCGCCACGGAGGTGATCAGGTAGGCGGCGGTCGCGGCGGCGGCAGCGAGGCCGCCGAGGGCGCCGAAGACGACGCCGGCAACGGTATTGCGACGGTGCCGCACCCTCTCCACCAGGGCCGAGGTCGCGACCGCGGCCGCGGGCATGATCAGGCCGTTGACGACCACGAGCGCGGTCACCTCGTCGACCGCCAGCTCGAACCCGACCAGCCAAGCCAGCGTCGCGGCCCAGATGCCGCAGATGACCCCCAGAGCACCCCAGCCCAGGTGGATCTGTACCGGGCGGACGCGGGCGATCACGAGGGTGCCGAGCGCAGCGCACGCCGCCGCGACGACGATCGGCACCGAGACTCCGTAGTCGAGATAACCCAAGCCGGTCGCGAACGGATCCCACCACAGGGTGAGCACCACACTCACCACCGGAACGAAGACCACGATGGTCAGCACGAACACCACGACGATCTGGCGCGCGAGCGGCGCGGCGGTCAACCCGAGCGTCGCCACCGTTGCGAACAGAGCACCGAGGGCAATCGCGGGGGCCAGAAACGGCGCCGCGATACCGGTGAGTCCGGTGGCGACCGCTATGGCGGTGACCGCCGCCCCCGTGGCGGCGACGGTCAGCAGGACTCTCGGCTGGAGGGGCTCTCCGGCCGATCGCGCCCGCAGGAGGCCGAGCAGGGGCACGAGGGCGAGGATGCCGACGACACTCAGTGCGCTCAGGGTCGCGGTGACGAGGGGCGCGGCATCCATTTCGATCCTTCAGGCTGTCGGAGGGCAGGGTCGCCTAGGCAACAGTAAGCCCCGGCAAACAGTCCCCGGCAAACAGTAAGGGGTGCCGCCCCGAAGGACGGCACCCCGCACCTGCGCTGGGTGTTAGACGGTCTCGAGCGCGTAGCCCTCTTCACCGTGGACGATGGTGTCGACGCCGGCGACCTCATCCTCGTTGGTGATGCGGAAGCCCATCGTCTTCTGGATGATCCAGCCGATGATGAACGCCATGACGAAGGAGTAGATCGCGACCACAGCGGCTGCGGCGAACTGCTTCCACAGCTGCAGTCCCGAGCCGGTGTCGATGAGGCCGATGCCGGAGCCGAAGATGCCGATGTAGAGCGTTCCGATGAAACCACCGACGAGGTGGATGCCCACCACGTCGAGCGAGTCGTCGAAGCCGAGCTTGAACTTCAGGTCGATCGCCAGAGCACACACGGCACCGGCGATGATGCCCAACACGATCGCCCAGCCGGGGGTCAGGATGTTACAGGCCGGGGTGATTGCCACGAGACCGGCGACGGCACCCGATGCAGCACCGATCGAGGTCGGCTTGCCGTCCTTGATCTTCTCGATGACGAGCCAGCCGAGGATGGCCGCGGCAGGGGCGACGAGGGTGTTGATCCAGGCGATCGCGGCGACGCCGTCGACGGCCGCCTCAGAACCGGAGTTGAAGCCGAACCAGCCGAACCAGAGCAGCGCGGCACCGAGCAGGGTGAGCGGCACGTTGTGCGGCTTGGACATCCCCTTGCTGAAGCCGACACGCTTGCCGAGCACCAGGGCGAGTGCCAGAGCGGCGGCACCGGCGTTGATGTGGACCGCTGTACCACCGGCGAAGTCATTGACGCCCCAGACGGGAGCCCAGCCCTCGGCGAGGTTGAAGACCATGAAGGCGACCGGGAAGTAGACGACGGTGACCCAGACACCGGCGAACACCAGCCAGGCGCCGAACTTGGCACGGTCGGCGATCGCGCCGGAGATGAGCGCGACGGTGATGATGGCGAAGGTCGCCTGGAAGCCCGCGAACGCCAACCCGTTGAGGTCGGGGTCCATCGCGCCGTCCTTGCCGATGTTGATCAGCGAGCCGAGTCCGATCGAGCCGTCGAAGGGGTTGCCCACGATGCCGGGAATGAGCGGGGTGCCGAAGGCGAGACCGTAGCCGTAGATCACCCAGAGCACGCCGACGAGGCCCATCGCGCCGAAGCTCATCATCATCATGCTGATGACGCTCTTCGCGCGGACCATGCCGCCGTAGAAGAAGGCAACGCCCGGGGTCATGAGGAGCACGAGGGCTGCCGCGACCAGGAGCCACAGCGAATTCAGGTTGGTGGTAATGCCGTCCGTCGTGGCATTCGTTAAGACCGACAAGTCGACCATGGGGGTTGCCTCTCTCTGGTTACAAGGGGTTACCGTCCGACTTCGTGCGCCTGGCGGGCGGCCTGCGCAAAAGACCTCGGGTGCACGCAAGTTTGCTGCGTCGATATTTCCGCACGGGTGTAAGCGTGTTTCGAGAGTGTTACGCGATCTTCGGCCGTGTAAACAGTGTGTTTCTCAGAACTGCCGAGTTGCCCCACGGATTCGGTCAGGACCCCGCGAGCCGCAGTTCGGCGTCGCGCCGCAGCCGGCGCAGTCTGCGGTAGTAGGCGGCGAGGCGCGCGACGAGGATGCCCGAGACGATGATCGACACCACCGAGCCGAGGAGCACGGCAAGAGTTCCCTCGTCGGCGACCTCGGGGTGGCGCGCAAAGGCGAGCTCGTTCATCAGGAGAGACACGGTGAATCCGACTCCACCGAGGGCACCGGCGGTGACCAGTCCCTGGAAGGTCAGCTGTGGGCGGCTCCCCTTCCGCCCGACGAAGCTCGAGATCCAGCCACCCAGGGTGATCCCGACGAGCTTGCCCACGGGAAGGGCGATCAGGATGCCCCAGAACGGAGCCTTCAGGTCGCCGATACTCACCTGCGGTACCGTCACCAGGGCGGCGGAGAACGCGAACAGGGGAAGGATGAGCCCGTTGCTGATCGGTTCGAGGGCGTGCCGCGCGTGCATCCCCGGGCGACGGAGCATCGCGAGCCCCAGCGCGACGCCCGCGATCGTCGCGTGCACGCCGGACTCGTAGACGAGGAACCAGGTGAGCAGGGCTACCAGCACCATGGCGATGGCCACGAGTGGCCGCATCCGTGACCCGAGAAGCCGGCTGAGCAGCGCGAACAGGGCGACCCCGACAACCGCGGCCGCCAGATAGAGGAGGTTCGGGTCTTTCGTGAAGAACAGGGCGATGATCAGGATCGCCACGATGTCGTCGAGGATCGCCAGCGCCAGGATGAAGATGCGCAGGCGCGAGGGGATGCCCCTGCCGAACACCGCGAGCACGCCGAGGGCGAAGGCGATGTCCGTCGCCGTCGGAATCGGCCAGCCGCCGCCATACCCTGATCCGGCCGTCACGGCCACGTAGATGAGGGCGGGCACGATCACCCCGCCGAGCGCGGCGATCGCGGGGCGCACGGCCTTCGCCACGGAGTTCAGCTGCCCGACCGACAGCTCGTTCTTGAGCTCCACCGCCACCACGAAGAAGAACACCGCGAGCAGCCCGTCGCTGATCCAGTGACCGACGGTCAGGTCGACGGGCGTCCCCGGAATCGCGAGGTGGCTGTCCTGCAGCGCCATGAGCGCTGCGCCGATCGGGCTGTTCGCCGCCACCAGCCCCAGGGCCGCGGCCAGCAGCAACAGCACCGCGGCGACCCGCTCCGACCTGACGATGCTCATCCGGTGTCCCCACTGCCGCACTGCGACTCGCTCAATCGACCTACGCGATCGTTCGACCGCGGCCGACCAGACTTCCCGGCTCTCCAGATCCCAGACTAGAGCAGCGCGTCAGCCGGAGGTGAGGGCGATCATGCGCGAGACGGCACGCAGATACTTCTTGCGGTACCCGCCGGCGAGCATGTCTTCGGGGAAGACCTGGTCCAGCGGCAGGCCCGTCGCGAGAATGCGAACCTGGGCGTCGTAGAGCCGGTCGACGAAGGCGACCAGGCGCAGGGCATCCGTCTGATTGCCGAGTTCGTGCACCCCCTCGAAGCCGACCGCCTCCAGGCCGTCGATGAGCTTGACGTAGCGAGAGGGGTGAACGGATGCAAGGTGCGCGAGCACCCCGTCGAACGAGTCCACCGTCACTCCGCCGCCCTGGCTCGCGACCGCGGCGGCGAAGGATTCGTCGTCCAACGTCACGGCATGGCCCTCGAGATCGCGGCGGCGGTAGTCGGTTCCATCGATGCGCAGGGTGTCGAACTTGGCCGAGAGGGCGTCGATCTCGCGGAGGAAGTCCTGCGCGGCGAATCGCCCCTCGCCGAGCGCGTTCGGCGGGGTGTTCGAGGTCGCCGCGATCTTGGTGCCGCTGGCGACCAGCTCCGAGAGCAGCCGCGACATCAGCCGGGTGTCCCCCGGGTCGTCGAGTTCGAACTCGTCGATGCAGACCAGTGATGCGCCCTTCAGCAGCGCGACCGCCTGTTGGTAGCCCAGCGCTCCGACCAGGGCGGTGTACTCGATGAACGTGCCGAAGTATTTGCGCTCCGGGGCGAGGTGCCAGAGCGCGGCGAGCAGGTGGGTCTTGCCGACGCCGAAGCCACCGTCAAGGTAGATACCCGGGAGCGTCTGTGCCGCCTTCTTACGGGTGAAGAGACCACCCTTCTTTCCTCCGTGCCAGCCGGTCGCGAAGGCGCGGATCGCGGCGACCGCGCCGCCCTGCGATGGATAGTCCCGGTCGGGCCGGTAGGTGTCGAGGGTCGCCCCGAGAAACTGCCGCGGCGGCACCAGGTGAGCGGCGATCTCCTCGCCGCTGAGCGTGGGAGAACGATCGACGAGATGTTCGGGTGCGCCGGTCTGCTGGGATGTCACGAAAGGCACCTCACGGGGTGATCGATTTGGGTCGAAGTGTTGCGCCGACCTCCGCGATACGGGCCGGGAGACCCGGAATTCCGCGTAGATTCTTGTCGGGCCGCTTTTCCAGCCTAGCCCGCGCATCCCATACGATCGGTCGCCCGTCCGGGCGCCACCTGGAGGTACCCATGGCCGTCGAGTTCGACGCTTCCGAAGGCTTCACCGAGTTCGCCCACCCCGAGCGTCTGGTCAGCACCCAGTGGCTCGAAGACCACCTCGGCACCCCGGGGCTCGTCGTCGTGGAGTCGGATGAGGACGTGCTCCTCTACGAGACCGGGCACATCCCTGGCGCGGTGAAAATCGACTGGCACACCGATCTCAACGACCCGGTCGAACGCGACTACATCGACGGCGAGCAGTTCGCCGCCCTCCTCGGCTCCCGCGGCATCTCCCGCGACACGACGATCGTCGTCTACGGCGACAAGAACAACTGGTGGGCGGCTTACGCGCTGTGGGTGTTCACCCTGTTCGGACACGAGGATGTCCGCATCCTCGACGGAGGACGCGCCAAGTGGGAGGCGGAGGGCCGCGAATACACGACGGAGCCCACCCTGTCCGTACCGGTCGAGTATCCCGTCGTCGAGCGCGACGACACCGACATCCGCGCCTTCAAGGACGACGTGCTGGCCGCTCTCGGCTCCGACCCGCTGATCGACGTGCGCTCGCCCGAGGAGTACAGCGGGGAGCGCACCACCGCTCCCGCCTACCCCGACGAGGGGGCGCTTCGTGCCGGGCATATCCCGAGCGCGCAGAACGTGCCGTGGGGCAAGGCCGCGGCCGAGGACGGCACCTTCCGCTCGCTCGCAGAACTGAACGCCCTGTACCGCGACCAGGCCGGGCTGCAGGACGGCGACAGCGTGATCGCCTACTGCCGAATCGGCGAGCGCTCGAGCCACACCTGGTTCGTGCTCACCCACCTGCTCGGCTTCGAGGGCGTTCGCAACTACGACGGCTCGTGGACCGAGTGGGGTTCTGCCGTGCGCGTCCCCATCGTGCGCGGATCCGAGCCCGGGCTCGCGACAGCACGCTGATCGCCTCTCCCGGACGGGCCATCACCCGTCCGGGAGATACTTGACACACCATGACTGACGAGCTCCCCGGGCAACTTGCCGAGATCCGCACCGACTTCCTCGACCTCCCCGAGAAGGACCGCCTGCTGCTCCTGCTCGAGTTCGCGAACGAGCTGCCCGACCTGCCGGCCCGCTACGCCGACCACCCCGATCTGCTGGAGCAGGTCGTCGAGTGCCAGTCCCCGGTCTTCATCTTCGTCGAGGTGGATGGCGACGGCAGGGTGCAGATGTTCGCCACCGCGCCCAAGGAGGCGCCCACGACCCGCGGCTTCGCCTCGATCATCTCGCAGGGTCTCACCGGCCTCACCGTCGAGCAGGCGCTGGCCGTGCCGGACGACTTTCCGAACACCATCGGCCTCACCGCCGCGGTCAGCCCGCTGCGCATCCGCGGCATGACCGCGCTGCTCGCCCGTGCCAAGCGCCAGATCCGCGAGAAGACCGCGCTGTCGGCCGAGCCCGGCGCGTGATCATCCGGGCGGTCTTTCCGCAGGTCGGCGACCCCATCGACCTGGCGACGGATGATGCGCGCCCACGCCTCGACGCCCTCTATTCCACCCCGAGCACCGAGTGGCTCCGGGTCAACCTGGTCCTCTCGATTGATGGCAGCGCCGCTGGCATCGACGGCACCTCCGCCTCACTGACCGCCGGCGCGGACCGCAAGGTCCTCGGCGCGATCCGTCGTGCCGCCGATGTCGTGCTCGTCGGTGCCGAGTCGGTGCGCCGCGAGGGCTATCTGGTGCCGAAGACGGCCGCGCTCGCCATCGTCACCGGCAGTGGTGATCTGAGTGGTCACGGGCTCAGCGCCGCAGAGCCGGGGCGCGTCTTCGTGCTCTGTCCCGCATCCGCTGCCGACCGAGTGTCAACGACCCTGCCCAGCGCGACGATAATCGCGCTGCCGGACGAGGACGGGCGGATGTCCGCCCTCGACATCGTGGGCGCCCTCCGGTCCCGCGGAATGGCCTCCATCGTCTGCGAGGGCGGACCGGGACTGGCCGCGCTGCTCATGCGCGAGCGCCAGGTCGACGAGCTCTGCCTCACGACCAGCCCGCGGGTCGGAGGAGCCCCGCGCCCACTCTCCGACGACGCCGTCGAGGTGACGCTCGGCCAGCTGGCCGTTGACGACGCCGGCGTGGTCTTCGCGCGCTGGTCAGTCCCGCGCGGCTGACGGAGCCGACCCCAACGGCAGCACTGCCAACCACTCGCGGATCGCGGTCGTCCAGCGCTGGCGGTCGTAGTTCCACAGCTTGCAGTGCGCGGCGCCGGTGAAGAGTTCGAAGTCGACGATGTCCGGCCTTTCCTCGGCGAGGTCGCGCGAGGCGGTCACCGGCACGAAGCCGTCGTCCTGGCTGTGCATGAGCAGAATCGGCAGGGTGAGCTCCGCGGCGCGGCTGACGAAGTTCAATCGCGGCAGGTCGATCGCCATACCCTGCCCGGTGAGCCGGCGCCCCCACGGGTTGCCGAGCACGGCCAGCACGGCGGTGCTGATCGGCATCGGCAAGCGGTTGAGTGTGCCCTGGTAGCGCAGCGCGGTGATCCAGTCGATCACCGGCGAGTCCAGGGCGATGCCGCGCACGATCCCGGCGCGGTCAGACCGGGTGAGCGCCTGCAACACGGTCGCGCCGCCCATCGACCAGCCCATCAGCACGAGGTCGGTCGCGCCGTGGTCGATCGCGTAGGCCATCGCCGCGTCGACGTCACGCCACTCGGTGTCACCGAGGCCGTAGCGCCGGTCAGGGCTGTACGGGGCATCGCCGTCGTTGCGGTACGACACCATCAGGGTGGTGTAGCCCGCCTCGCGGAAGATCGGGGTGGCGCGAATGGTCTCGGCCCGGCGCACGGCCCGGCCGTGCACCTGGATGACCCAGGGCATCCGTCCGTCTGTCCGCGGGGCGGCCGGCGGAACCAGCCAGGCCGGGGCTGGGCCGAGTTCCGTCGGCACGTCCACGTCGTCGTAGGGGAAGCCGAGTTCTGTCGGGTCGAGGTAGTACCAGCCGGACAGACGCCCGCGGCTCGCGGTCTCGAGGTCTCCGAAGGGCACGTCGATCAGGCGGCGGGTCACCGTGGTCGGCGTCGTGGCGACGATTTCCCCGATGCGGGCGTACCCGCCGTCCCCGGCGAACCAGAACCCGTAGTCGCCCGGCAATCGCGAATCGGGGGTCGAGGAGAGCACGAGAGTGGCGGCATCCAGGTCTACCGCCAGCACACGGATGTTCTCCTCTCGCCGCTTCGGCGGGGTGACGACCGTGCGCGCCACGAAGAGGGTCAGCGCCGCCGCACCGGCCGCGAGCAGGGTAGCAAGCGCCCCCGCGGCCACGAGCGAGACGCCCCACCACCGGATTCGACGGTCGGCGTGCCTGCGATGATCTACCACGGGAGAACTTTAGTCTTCGTACCGTGCCCGAAAACCTGGATGGACCCGCGGTACCCGCAGCTTTCACCGCCGCGCTGGCGGCGGTGCGCCGTGCGGCACTGCGCCCCGAGCTGGTGCTGACCGAGATCCCGGCCCCTGGCAGTCTTGCGCCGTACTCCATAGCCTTGGCCGCGGATGTCACCCCGGCCCGGCATGCCGAAGACTCCGAGCTCGGCACGGGACGCTTCATCCTGCTCTACGACCCCGCCGGTTCCGACGCCTGGGGCGGCCAGTTCCGCGTGGTCTGCTTCGCGCAGGCGCCGCTCGAGACCGAGATCGGTCTCGACCCCTTCCTCGCCGATGTCACCTGGTCCTGGCTGGTCGACGCGCTCGACGCCCGCGGCGCCAAGTACATCGCCGCCTCCGGCACCGCCACCAAGATCCTCTCTACCGGATATGGGGAATTGGAGAGCCAGGGTGACGGCGCGATCATCGAACTCCGCGCCTCGTGGACCCCGCTCGGTCACGAGGTGACCTCGCATGTGGAAAGCTGGGGCGAGTTGTTGTGCATGCTGGCGGGACTTCCGCCTGCTGCAGAAGGAGTGAGTGTGTTGGCTGCCCGTCGAGCTGGACGTGAGTAATAGCGAAGAGGCCGTGCCCGCGGTCGAGCCGGATGCCGCACCGGCGCCGGTGCAGGAACCGCACGCCGTCGTCACGGTGATCGACACCCGCGAGCCCTACCTCGCCGCGGCCGAGGCGATCGCCGCCGGGCACGGACCGATCGCGATCGACGCGGAACGGGCATCCGGTTTCCGCTATTCGCAACGCGCATACCTGATTCAGATCTTCCGCCGCGGGTCCGGCGTCTTCCTGTTCGACCCGCCCGCCATCGGCGACTTCAGCGAGCTGAACGCGCTGATCGCCGACGAGGAGTGGGTGCTGCACGCCGCAAGTCAGGATCTGGCCTGTCTGCGCGAGGTGGGACTGCATCCCACCCGCATCTTCGATACCGAACTCGGCGCGCGCCTGGCCGGACTCCCCCGCGTCGGACTCGGCACGGTGGTGGAGGAACTGCTCGGCATCCACCTGGCCAAGGAGCACTCTGCTGCCGACTGGTCGACCCGCCCCCTCCCCCAGTCCTGGCTGGTCTACGCGGCGCTCGACGTGGAGTTGCTGCCCGACCTGCGTGATGCCGTGGGCACGCTGCTCACCGATGCGGGCAAGGCCGACATCGCCGAGCAGGAGTTCACCGAGGTGTTGCAGCGCGAGGCCAAACCGCCGAAGACGGATGCCTGGCGACGTCTCTCCGGTCTCCACACGGTTCGCGGGGCGCGCAATCTCGCCGTCGCGCGCTCGCTCTGGCAGGCGCGGGACGACTACGCCCAGGAGATCGACACCGCTCCGGGTCGCCTGGTGCCCGATTCCTCGCTCGTGGCGGCCGCCAAGGCGATGCCCGACTCCAAGCATGCCCTCGCCGCGATGCGCGAATTCACCGGGCGGGCCAGCCGCTCCGAACTGAATCGCTGGTGGGCGGCCATCGAGGCGGGTGTGGCGACAGACGATCTCCCCACGCTGCGGGGTCCCGGCGAAGCGCTGCCGCCGCCGCGGTCCTGGTCGGATCGCAATCCGGAGGCGGATCGCCGGCTGAAGGCGGCGCGTGCCGCGATCACCGAGCTCTCCACCGAGCTGTCTATCCCGCTCGAGAACCTGCTCACCCCGGAATTGCTGCGTCGGTTGGCCTGGGCTCCCCCGGCTGAGCTGGAGCTCGACAGCATCCGTTCTGTTCTCGACGAGCTCGGCGCGCGGCCGTGGCAGGTTGACGCAACCGCACAGGTAATCCTCGATGCCTTTGTGGATGCCAGCCAAAGCGACGAAGAGGCCGGCGACCCCGTTTCGTAGGAACAAGCAAACGATTCCGAGTCGATTTGACCCGACTCTAGGATCGTCTGCGGTACTCATCGAAAGTGGAGGCATTGTGGCCGAGAGACATGAAGTCGTGTTCGTCGACGGGGTACGCACCCCGTTCGGGCGCGCGGGCGAAAAGGGTATGTTCTGGGGTACCAGGGCCGACGACCTCGTGGTCAAGGCGATGGTGGGACTGCTCGATCGTCACCCCGATCTTCCCCAGGACCGCATCGATGACGTGGCCATTGCGGCCACCACGCAGCAGGGCGACCAGGGTCTGACGCTGGGCCGCACCGCCGCGCTGCTGGCAGGGCTCCCGAAATCGGTTCCCGGCTACGCCATCGACCGCATGTGCGCGGGCGCGATGACCTCGGTCACCACTATCTCCGGAGCCATCGGCTTCGGCGCATACGATCTCGCCCTCGCCGGCGGCGTCGAGCACATGGGTCGCCACCCGATGGGCTTCGGCGCCGATCCGAACCCGCGGTTCCTGTCCGAGAAGCTGGTCGGTGAGGACGCGCTCAACATGGGCGCCACCGCCGAGCGTATCCACGATCGTTTCCCGCACCTCACCAAGGAGCGCGCCGATCACTACGCCCTGCGCAGCCAGCAGAAGGCGGCGGCCGCCTACGACAACGGCAAGTTCCAGCCCGACCTGATTCCCGTCGCCACCCGCGGGGAGAGCGGATGGGGGCTCGCCACGCGCGACGAAGCCCTTCGCCCCGAGACCACGCTCGAAGGTCTCGCGGGGCTCCGCACCCCGTTCCGTCCGCACGGCCGTGTCACCGCGGGCAATTCGTCGGGCCTCAACGACGGCGCGACGATCAGCCTGCTCGCGAGCCAGGCCACGGCCAAGGAGCTGGGGCTGCCGACCAAGATGAAGCTGGTGAGCTTCGCCTTCGCCGGTGTCGAGCCCGAGATCATGGGCATCGGTCCGGTTCCGTCCACCGAGAAGGCACTGAAGAAGGCCGGCCTCACGATCGACGACATCGGACTGTTTGAGCTGAACGAGGCCTTCGCGATCCAGGTGCTGTCGTTGCTCGATCACTTCGGAATCGATGACGACGACCCTCGGGTCAACCAGTGGGGCGGCGCGATCGCAATCGGACATCCGCTCGCCTCGTCCGGCGTGCGACTGATGATCCAGCTGGCCGCGCAGTTCGCCGAGCGGCCCGACGTGCGCTACGGCCTCACCGCCATGTGCATCGGCCTCGGCCAGGGCGGCTCGGTCATTTGGGAGAACCCGTACTTCGACGGAAAGAAGAAGAAGTAGATGACGATCGACCAGAGCTCGAATCTCACACAGGCCACTGATCTCGACCAGTTCGCCGACCTGAAGAACATGTCGGATGACGAGGTCGTCACGCACTCCTACGTGCGAGACATCCCGATCTCGGGTGGCAAGACCCTGGCCCTCGTCACGCTGGACAACGGTCGCGACCACACCCGGCCATCCACTCTCGGTCCGTTGACGCTCCTCGAGTTCGCGTCGACCCTTGACGGGTTGAAGGAGCGGGCGGCGAAGGGCGAGATCGCCGGGGTCGCCGTCACGGGCAAGCCGTTCATCCTGGCCGCCGGTGCCGACCTGTCCAAGGTCAGCGAGATCCCGAGCAAGGCCGTCGGCAAGCAGATGGCGCAGCTCGGCCACGCGGCCCTCGGGCGTCTCTCCGAGCTGGGTGTGCCGTCGTTCGTGTTCATCAACGGACTCGCGCTCGGCGGCGGAGTGGAGATCGGATTGAATGCCGACTACCGCACGATCGACCGCAACATCCCGGCCCTGGCATTGCCCGAGGTCTTCCTCGGCATCATCCCCGGCTGGGGTGGCGCGTGGCTGCTGCCGAACCTGATCGGCATCGAGAACGCGCTCAAGGTAGTCGTCGAGAACCCGCTGAAGAACAACCGCACCCTGAAGGGACAGGAGGCCTACGACCTCGGGATCGCCGACGCGATCTTCGACTCGGTCAACTTCCTCGAAGATTCGGTGCGCTGGGCCGACGGCGTGATCTCCGGAACGACGAAGGTCAAGCGTCCGAACGTTCCGGGAAAGATCGAGCGCGCGGTCAAGTGGGATGTCGCCATCGGCATCGCCACCAAGATGCTGCAGAGCCGCATCGGCACCGTCGCGAAGTCGCCCTACAAGGCGCTGGAGCTGCTCAAGGCGGCGAAGAACACCGACAAGAAGACCGGCTTTGCCGCCGAAGACGAGGCGCTCTCCGAGCTGATCTCGGGCGACCAGTTCCAGGCCAGCATGTACGCCTTCAACCTGGTGCAGAAGCGGGCCAAGAAGCCCGCCGGCGCACCGGACAAGAAGCTCGCCAAGCCGGTCACCAAGGTCGGCGTCATCGGTGCGGGCCTCATGGCCAGCCAGTTTGCGCTGCTGTTCGTGCGCCGCCTCAAGGTGCCGGTGGTCATCACCGACCTCGACCAGGCGCGCGTCGACAAGGGGCTCGATTACATCCGCGGCGAGATCGATGCGCTGCTCGGTAAGAAGCGCATCTCCCCGGATGAGGCGAACCGACTGAAGGCCCTGGTCAGCGGCACCACCGACAAGGCCGACTTCGCTGACGCCGACTGGGTGATCGAGGCGGTGTTCGAGGAGCTGGGCGTGAAGCAGGACGTCTTCGCGGATGTGGAGCAGTACGTCTCCGACGAGGCGGTGCTGGCGACCAACACATCCTCGCTCTCGGTGGAGCAGATCGGCGCGAAGCTGAAGCATCCCGAGCGCCTGGTGGGCTTCCACTTCTTCAACCCGGTGGCGGTCATGCCACTGATCGAGGTCGTGAAGACGCCGCAGACCGACGAGGCGACCCTGAGCACCGCGATGGTGGTGGCGGCGAAACTGTTCAAAAACGCCGTGATCACCCGCGACACCCCCGGTTTCGTGGTCAACCGCGTTCTGGCGAAGGTGCTCGGCGAGGCGATGCACGCGGTCGACACCGGTACCCCGTTCGAGGTGGTCGAGGAATCGACGAAGCCCTTCGGACTGCCGATGACACCGTTCGAACTGCTCGAACTGGTCGGGCTCAAGGTCGGCGCGCATGTCCTCGACACCCACCATGCCGCCTTCCCCGACCGCTTCTTCGAGAGCGAGAATCTGCACAAGCTGGCCGACCTCGGTCACATCTTCGAGCGCGACTCGAAGGGCAAGATCACCGGCATCGACAAGAAGGCTCGCAAGATCGTCGAGGGGGGCAAGAACCCGATGACGGCGCAGCAGCTGCAGACCCGCATCGAAGACGGTCTCGCCGACGAGGTGCACCGGATGCTCGAGGATGAGGTCGTCTCGGCCCCCGAGGACATCGACCTCTGCCTCATCCTCGGCGCAGGCTATCCGTTCCAGATGGGCGGGGTGACGCCGTACCTCGACCGGGTCGGCGCCTCGGAGCGTGTCTTCCACGACACCTTCCACCACCCGGTCATCCGCGGAACCGACTAGGCACCGCAGCACGCAGACCGCACTTCCGCTCCTCCCCCTTCCGCTCCTCCCTTTCCGAAATGCAGGCGATTTTCCTCGACTCGCCGGCGCCGCCCGTCGGCGCGCCCAACCTCCAGGTGAATTGCCTGCATTTCGGAAGTACCTCAGGACCGGTCATGCCACACCGGAGGTTCAGCTCGAGCGAAGGTGGTCTCCGCGATCCATCACTGCCTGGATCATCGAAAGCGTGGCGGGCCAGTCGTCGAGGACCATTCGATAGCTCAGGCGGATGACGTGGAAGCCCAACGCCTCGAGAAACGCGTCACGCTCGCGATCCGCGTGGACTCGGCGTGCGATCTCGGCATCGCTGAACCCCTGATACTTGCCGGCGCCATCGAGCTCGATGGCAAGGCGGTCGCCGATCACGAGGTCGATCCAGCGTTCACCGAGTACCGGCACCTGAATCTCGCAGTGGATGCCCGCTCTGGCTAGCTTGCGCCGCGCAATACTCTCCAAGTAGCTGTCGCTGCGGCCATCGACGATCTGCGGAAGGTGGGACAGCCGGGCAGGCAACAGCGCAGCGATCATCCCTAAAGCAGAGGGGGCGATCAGGCCGGCATGCACCGCAGAATCCATGCACGCCACGGCGTCGTCCTCGCTCTCGCTCAGCGCGACCTGAACCACGCAGTCGAGCACACCTACCCGCAATCTCGTTGATGTCGATTGCGGCTGCGTCCTCCCCCGATGCACCACCGTCGTGCGACCCTGCGTGTCGCGCAACCGGACATATGGCGTCTGTTCAGAACGAAGACGGGCGGCAGAGTGCGGAACGTGCACATGAAGTGGAGCATCTCGCGGCACGGCGAGATCATACGTTTCCGCGGCCGAGACCCCGGCGAGCCGACCGCCGACACGAAATGCACGAACGTACGGCTCCAGGGTGCCTGGCGCCATGTACCACCCCTGTCGCGGACGAATCAGGTCTCCGGATGCCACCACGGCAGTGAGCTGATGGCTGGTTGCACCGATCTGGAGAAGTTCGTGAGTCGCCGCGGCCCCGCCCCGCCTCCGAATCTCGGCGATCAGCGTGCCCGAAGAAGCTCGACCCGATGTCTTTCGCACCCGGCAAGGCTCGCGAAGGTTTTGCGGCTCCACAGCACCACGGACTGCTTCTGTGGAACGACCCTCGATTGGGTCGTCTGTGGAGGACTCCTGACGTCCCCGGAACACTCCCGAAATGCAGGCAATTCTCGTGGCGCGCCGTGCAGCTACTGACAGGTAACGGCGTGGCGGAAGAACTGCCTGCATTTCGGTACGGAGGGAGTGCCGGTATCGTGCGGGACGGCAGAGCGACCCGCCACCGCCCCGACGTGCCTCTAGCGGTTGACCGGGGTCATGTCGGCGTAACGGTCACCCGCGGGGGCGGCGACAGCGTCGAGGGCTGCCAGCTGCGCAGGCGAGAGTTCGACAGCATCCGCCGCCACGTTCTCTTCGAGGTAGGGGATGCGCTTCGTGCCCGGGATCGGGGCGATGTAGTCGCCCTGCGCGAGCAGCCACGCGAGGGCCACCTGACCGGGCTTGGCGGCGACCTCGCGGGCCACGGCATCCACCTGCTCGACGATGCGGATGTTCGCGGCCAGGTTCTCCCCCTCGAAGCGCGGGTTGTTGCGCCGGAAGTCCTTCTCGTCGAGGTGATCGACGCTGCGGATGGTTCCGGTCAGGAAGCCACGGCCGAGCGGCGAGTACGGCACGAAACCGATTCCCAGTTCCTGCACGAGCGGCAGCAACTCCGCCTCGGGGTCGCGAGACCAGAGCGAGTATTCGGTCTGGAGTGCGGTGACGGGATGCACGGCATGCGCCCGACGGATGGTGGCCGGCGCCGCCTCCGACAGTCCGTAACCGCGGATCTTGCCCTCGGCGATGAGCTCCGCCAGCGCTCCGACGGTCTCCTCGATCGGGGTGTTCGGATCCATGCGGTGCTGGTAGTAGAGGTCGAGGTAGTCCGTGCCGAGCCGCGTGAGCGTGCCCTCGATCGACAGGCGCACGTTCTCCGGGCTGCCGTCGAGGCCGGGAGCGTCACCGTTCACATGGGAGATGGTGCCGAACTTGCTGGCGATCACCAGCTGCTCCCGCTTTCCCTCGAACGCGCGCGACAGCAGTTCCTCGTTGACGTACGGTCCATACATCTCCGCCGTGTCGAAGAAGGTGACGCCGAGGTCGATGGCGCGGTGCAGAGTCTTGATCGACGCGACGTCGTCGACGCCGGCGCCCGTGTAGAACGCCGACATCCCCATGGCACCGAGTCCGATGCGGGTGACTTCGAGTCCGTTGCTGCCGAGTGTGATCTTCTTCATAGCCGGGGGGCCTTTCCTTGATAGGTCGCGATCTTGTAGTCGATCGCGGCCAGGCTGGTGGTGATCTCATCGAGTTGCGCCTGCACGGCGATGCGGTGCCGCAGCAGCATTTCGAGCCGATCCGCGGTGGCGTCGTCACCGGCACGCACCAGCTCCACGTACTCGCGCACCTGGGCGATGGGCATGGATGTCGCCCGCAGCTGCGTGAGGAATCTCACGAAGCTGACGTCGGCATCCGTGTATCGCCGTTGCCGGGATGGTGCCCGGTCGATCGCGGCGAGCATGAGCCCGGCGCGCTCGTAATAGCGAAGCGTGTGCGTGGAGAGCCCGGTGAGCTCGGCGACCTGGGAGATCGTGAGTGCCGGGGTCGCGCTGTCGATGGTCATGAATCGAGGCTAAGACTTCGAGCGCGCTCTAAGTCAAGCCGGCCGGAATTCGCCTCTTGTGTATTTTCTGAACATGTTCAAAACTTGGTGCATGAGCAAAAGTCAGGCGACCCGCGACAAGATCAGCGGCATCGCCATTCAGTCCTTCCGTGATCGCGGTTACGAGCAGACCACCCTGCGGCTGATCGCCTCCGAGGCGGACGTCTCCGTCGGTAACGCGTACTACTACTTCCCCACCAAGAACCATCTGGTGCAGGAACTGTATGTGCGCGTGCAGGAGGAACATCGAGCGCTCGCAGAGCCGCTTCTGGACGGCGTAACTGGCCTCGCACCGCGGCTCGCCATTGCTCTCGAAGCGGGCCTGGATGTTCTCGAGCCGTACCATTCATCCGCGCCCGGCTTCCTCGGAGCCGCGATCTCCCCCGCCTCTGCCGTGAACCCACTCAGCGAGGGCTCTGCGCTCGCGAGGGAACTCGCCGTCTCGCTGCTCCGAGATGTCGTCGACGGCTCGACGACGGTCCTTCCGGCGCGACTGAAGGGCGCGCTGCCGGAGCTTCTCTGGTTCGCGTATCTCGGGCTCGCGCTGTACTGGGTCTACGACCGGTCTCCCGGGCAAATCACGTCGAGAACGCTGCTGAGGCGCTCATGCGCGCTGCTCGGTACCGTGCTCCCGCTGCTGCGGCTCCCCTTCGTGCGCGGCCCCCTCGACGAAGCGCTCGACATCATCGCGGAGGCGCGGGCATGAGTCATCCACTCGGCATGACCACGGGACGGATGCTGGGATCCGCCGGCCTCGCCGCAATCTACTTCGGCGTGCTGGTCCTCATCACGCTTCTCATCAGCGCGGTGATCACCTCGGCGACCTACCCGAACGATGTTGTCGGTAGGCAGTGGGCGACGACTCTGATCTTCTCCGTCGCGACGCTGGTCTGCGCCACGGCCGCGGGCGCGATCGTCGCCGTACTCGCTGGCTTCCCGCTGGCGCTGCTGACCCGTCGGCTGCTGCGACGCGCCACACGGGTTCGTACGGTGCTGATCGGTGCCTTCGTCACTGGAGCAGTGCCGAGCGGCGTCATCATCGGTATCGTGGCGCCCGTCCTCACAGCGGGCACGTACGTCGGCGAGGGCCCAGACACCGCAGCGATCGCGGGATTGGTCCTGTACTACGGCGCCATCGTGCTGGCGGCCGGCCTAGCATCCGTGGCTGCCTGGTACACACTCTGGTTGATGGCGCCAGAGCGCGCGGCATTGCGGGCGACCCGAACGGCCGCGCGCGCATGAGTCGACGCGCGTTCTGGCTCAACCTCGGCATCCCAGCCGAGCGGAGTGGGTGGGACCGCGCCCGACTACTGCCGGTCGATCCCGAGCGACCGCTCGTCGGCATCCTCCGGCAGCGGACGCGCGACGGGGATGCGACTGCCGAGCACCTGGGCGACGACGTCGCGGGCGATGTGCTGCGGGGTGAGGCCGACCTGCTCGAGGATCTCGGCGCGCGAGGCGTGGTCGATGAACTCGTCCGGCAGGCCCAGCTCGGTGAGCGCGGTATCGACGCCGGCCGCACGCAGGTCCTGGCGGATGCGCGTGCCGATGCCGCCGACCCGGATGCCGTCTTCGATGCTCACCACCAGCCGGTGGTCGGCCGCCAGGGAGATGACGCTCTGCGGCACCGGGACGACCCAGCGCGGGTCGACCACGGTGGCGCCGATCCCCTGTGCTGCGAGTCGCTCGGCGACCTGCACGCCGAGATCCGCCATCGGTCCGACGGTGACGATCAGGACGTCTTTGTGTGGTGCCTCGCGCAACACGTCGACGCCGTCATCCGTTCGTCGCACCGCGGCGATCTCGGAGCCGACGTTGCCCTTCGAGAACCGCAAAACGGTCGGGGCGTCGGCGACGGCGACCGCCTCGGCGAGCTCCTCGCGCAGGCGCGTCGCGTCACGAGGCGCGGCGAGACGGATGCCGGGGACGACCTGCAGGATGGCCAGATCCCACATTCCATGGTGGCTCGGACCGTCTGGACCGGTCACCCCGGCGCGGTCGAGCACGAAGGTGACGCCCGCCTTGTGCAGGGCGACATCCATCAGTACCTGGTCGAACGCCCGGTTGATGAAGGTGGCATACAGCGCGACGACGGGATGCAGCCCTCCGAACGCCAGCCCGGCGGCGGAGGTGACCGCGTGCTGCTCGGCGATGCCGACGTCGAAGACCCGCTCGGGGTACTTGGCGGCGAGCTTGTGCAGTCCGGTCGGGATGAGCATCGCGGCGGTGATGCCGACGATGTTCGGATCGTGGTCGGCGAGTTTCACGATCTCGTCGGAGAACACCGAGGTCCAGGACGGGCTGTTCGTTCCGCCGATCGGCTCGCCGGTTTCCGGGTCGATGTGTCCGACGGCATGGAACTGGTCGGCGGTGTCGAGCACCGCGGGCTCGAAGCCCTTCCCCTTCTGGGTGATCACGTGCACGATCACGGGAGCTCCGTAGTCTTTCGCCTGGCGGAGCGCCTCCTCCATGGCCGCCTCGTCGTGACCGTGGATCGGGCCGATGTACTTGATGTCGAGGTTGGAATAGAGCGCCTCGTTGTTCGAGAAGCGCGAGAGGAAGCCGTGCATGCCGCCGCGGAGGCCGCGGTACATGGCGCGCCCGACCGAGCCGAAGTGATCGGCGAAGCGTCGAGTCGAGAGGTAGAGGTCTCGGTATTCGCGCCGGGTGCGCACGCCGTTGAGGAACCGGGCCATGCCACCGATGGTGGGAGCGTACGACCGCCCGTTGTCGTTGACGACGATCACCAGCTTGCGAGCGTTGTCATCGCTGATGTTGTTCAGCGCCTCCCAGGTCATACCACCGGTGAGAGCCCCGTCGCCCACGATGGCGACGACCGAACGGTCCTTCTGCCCGGTCATCTGGAAGGCGCGGGAGATCCCATCCGCCCAGCTCAGCGAGCTGGAGGCGTGCGAACTCTCGACGATGTCGTGAACGGACTCCGAGCGCTGCGGGTAGCCGGCAAGGCCGCCCTTCTCCCGCAGGCGGCTGAAGTCCTGGCGCCCGGTGAGCAGCTTGTGCACGTAGGACTGGTGCCCGGTGTCGAACACGATCGCGTCGTGCGGAGAGTCGAAGACCCGGTGCACCGCCATGGTGAGCTCGACGACGCCGAGGTTCGGGCCTAGGTGACCGCCGGTCTTCGAGACCTCGGCGATCAAGAACGAGCGGATCTCCGCCGCCAGTTCGGTCAGCTGTTCCTGGGTGAGCCCATCCAGGTCCCGCGGCCCATGGATGTTCTCAAGCAACGACATACCACCACCCTACCCACGTGACGCTCCGACGAAGGTGAGCGCCACGTGGGCCTTGACAGGGTGCGATTCGCGGGGCTTAGACCAGCGACCGGAGCACGTACTGCAGGATGCCGCCGTTGCGGTAGTAGTCCGCCTCGCCGGGGGTGTCGATACGCACGACGGCGTCGAATTCGATCGGCTGCTTTCCCTCGGCGGAGTGCTCGCTCGGCGCTGCGGTGACCCGCACCGTCTTCGGGGTGGTGCCCTCGTTCAGCTGCTCGAGACCGGCGATCGAGACGATCTCCGTGCCGTCGAGGCCGAGCGATGCCCAGCTCTCCCCCGCCGGGAACTGCAACGGCACGACGCCCATCCCGATCAGGTTGGAGCGGTGGATGCGCTCGAAGCTCTCGGTGATGACCGCCTTGACGCCGAGGAGGCTGGTGCCCTTCGCCGCCCAGTCACGGGATGACCCGGAGCCGTACTCCTTGCCGCCGAAGATGACGAGCGGGGTGCCAGCGGCCTGGTAGTGCTGGCTGGCGTCGTAGATGAACGACTGGGCGCCGTCCGGTGTGGTGAAGTCGCGGGTGTAGCCACCCTCGACACCGTCCAGCAGCTGGTTCTTGAGCCGGATGTTCGCGAAGGTCCCGCGGATCATCACCTCGTGGTTGCCGCGGCGCGAGCCGTACGAGTTGTAGTCGGCGCGGGCGATGCCGTGCTCATCGAGGTAGTGGCCGGCCGGGCTGTCGGCCTTGATGTTGCCGGCCGGGCTGATGTGGTCGGTGGTGACCGAGTCGCCGAGCTTCGCCAGCACCCGAGCGCCCACGATGTCGCTGACCGGGGTGGTTTCCATCGTCATGCCGTCGAAGTACGGGGGCTTGCGCACGTAGGTCGACTTCTCGTCCCACTCGAAGGTGGAGCCTGTCGGGGTGGGCAGCGAACGCCAGCGCTCGTCACCATCGAAGACACCCGCGTACTCGTGGGTGAACATCTCGGTGTCGATCGAGGAGTCGATCGTCGCCTGCACCTCGGCGGCATCCGGCCAGATGTCGGCGAGGAAGACGTCGTTGCCGTCCTGGTCCTGGCCCAGCGCATCCGTTTCGAAGTCGAAGTTCATCGAGCCGGCCAGGGCGTAGGCGATGACCAGCGGCGGGGAGGCGAGGTAGTTCATCTTCACGTCGGGGTTGATGCGACCCTCGAAGTTGCGGTTTCCCGAGAGCACGGCGGTGACGGCCAGGTCGTTGTCCTGCACCGCCTGCGAGATCTCATCTTCCAGCGGACCCGAATTGCCGATACAGGTGGTGCAGCCGTAGCCGACGAGGTAGAACCCGAGGTCTTCGAGGTAGCCGTTGAGCCCGGCCTTCTCGTAGTAGTCGGTGACGACCTTGGAACCGGGAGCCAGCGTGGTCTTGACCCACGGCTTCGACTTCAGGCCCTTCTTGCTGGCGTTCCGCGCGAGCAGACCGGCGGCGAGCATGACGCTCGGGTTCGAGGTGTTGGTGCACGAGGTGATCGCGGCGATCGCCACCGCGCCGTGGTCGATCGTGAAGGTCTCGCCGTCGGCGACCGTCACGGCGGCCGGGTTCGACGCGTGCGACGGGCTCGGGCTGGTGTAGACCGGGTCGTTCGACCATCCCTCGTCCTGGGCGGTGGTGCCGACCGGGTCGGAGGCCGGGAAGGTGCCCTCGAGCGCCTCGTCGACCTTCGTGGTGACCTCGGCGTAGGCGCCGAGGTCGATCTCGAACTGCGACTTCGCGTTGCTGAGCTCCACGCGGTCCTGCGGGCGCTTCGGGCCGGCGATCGACGGCACCACGGTGCCGAGGTCGAGCTCGAGGTACTCGCTGAAGGAGGGCTCGACGGATGCATCGTGCCACAGCTTCTGCAGCTTCGAGTAGCTCTCCACCAGGGCGACCTGCTCCTCGCTCCGTCCGGTGAGACGCAGGTAATCCAGGGTGACGTCATCGATCGGGAACATGGCGGCGGTCGAGCCGAACTCCGGGCTCATGTTGCCGATGGTGGCGCGGTTCGCCAGCGGCACGGCCGCGACGCCTTCGCCGTAGAACTCGACGAACTTGCCGACGACCCCGTGCTTACGGAGCATCTGGGTGATGGTGAGCACGACATCCGTTGCGGTGACGCCCATGGGGATCTCGCCGGACAGCTTGAAGCCGACCACCTTCGGGATGAGCATGGAGACCGGCTGGCCGAGCATCGCCGCCTCGGCCTCGATGCCGCCGACCCCCCAGCCCAACACACCCAGGCCGTTGACCATGGTGGTGTGGGAGTCGGTGCCGACGCAGGTGTCGGGGTAGGCCTGCAGCACGCCGTCGACGGTGCGGGTCATGGTGGCGCGGGCCAGGTACTCGATGTTGACCTGGTGCACGATGCCGGTTCCCGGAGGAACGACCTTGAAGTCGTCGAAGGCGGTCTGGCCCCAGCGCAGGAACTGGTAGCGCTCGCCATTGCGCTCGTACTCGATCTCGACGTTGCGCTCGAAGGCGTTCTCGGTGCCGAACAGGTCGGCGATCACGGAGTGGTCGATGACCATCTCGGCGGGAGCGAGCGGGTTGATCTTCTTCGGGTCGCCGCCGAGGTTCGCGACGGCCTCACGCATGGTGGCCAGGTCGACGATGCAGGGAACGCCGGTGAAGTCCTGCATGACCACGCGGGCCGGGGTGAACTGGATCTCGGTATCGGGCTCGGCGGTGGGAACCCAGGAGCCTAGGGCCTCGATCTGCGAGCGGGTGACGTTCTTGCCGTCTTCGGTGCGCAGCAGGTTCTCCAGGAGCACCTTCAGGCTGAACGGCAGCTTCTCGTGACCGGGGACCGTGTCGACCCGGAACACCTCGTAGTCGGTAGAGCCGACCGTCAGTGTGTCCTTCGATCCGAAGCTGTTGACCTGCGACATTTCGTCGTCTCCCTTGTACGAACCCTGCGATCTGGCGAAGCCATTCTCTCGCCGCAGAGGCCGAGTCACCAGCAAGGTGAGCCTAAGTCTGAGCGGCGCGATGACGGCCGATCGAGGGTCAAACTATCTTGACATCAAGATAAATCATAGCCCCGCGGCACAGGTGACGGATGCCCGGGTGCGCACGCGTGCGACCTACGGCCGTTCTCGCTCCGCGATCGCCGCGCGGCCGTAGGCCGCGCGCACCAGCAACCAGGTCACCCAGAGCAACACCGCGTAGAGCGGCACGCCGAGGATCAGCTTCGTGCCGGCCAGCCATTCGGTCTGGTGGGCGAGATAGAGCGGCACCTCGACGGCCAGGCGCAGGGCGAACAGACCCAGCCACATCCAGGTGGCGATGGAGAGCACCCGGCGCTTGGCGGCATCCTTCTTCCACTCCACACCCTCGTTGGTGAGGAAGCCGACGATCAGGCCGATCAGCGGCCAGCGCACGATGATGCTGACCAACAGCACGAGCACGCTGCCGGCATTGATCAGCATCCCGGGAATGAAGGCCTGCTCTGCGCGCCCAGAGATCAGCGCGAGCACGGCCGAGACCACGAGCAGCACCAGGCCGATGATCGCCGGCATGAGAGCGCTCCGGGTCACCAGGCGGACGACGATGAACGCCACGCCGACCACAACCGGGACGAGCACTGCGAGCGCGACGCTCTTGGTGATGGTGAAGAGCACGAGGAACACCAGCCCGGGCAGGATGGATTCGATCAGCCCGCGCACTCCCCCGACGGCGCTCAGCAGCGATGCCGCGGTCGGTACCTCGCCGGGCGCTACCTGGCCGAAACCGGTCTGGCGCATGGCGGCCGAGAGCTGGTCACGGAAGTTGATCGGCGCGTCCACCCCGGGCTCGGTCGGACCGACCGAATCCTCGGGTCGCGCTGGCTCGTGCGGGTCTGCCACCGATCAGGACCCGTCGGTCGCGGTCTTCGGCATCTGCAGCGGGATCAGGTCGCGCGGGGGCATCGGGGTCTTTCCGCGCACCACCACCACGCTGCGGAACAGGTCTTCGATCTCCGCGGCCGCGACCGGGTCGACCGCGCCCTCGCCCGCGATGACGCCGCGGAGGAACCAGCGCGGGCCGTCGACGCCGATGAAGCGCGCCAGGCGCGTCGCACGGGGCTGCTCGGCGGTCGCCGCGGGAATCTCAGCGAGGAGTTCCGGTCCGAACGGTCCGACGGCGAGCGTGGTGGTGCCGCCCTGCTTCTCGATCTGCTCCGCGATCTGGTCACGGATCTCGTGCCACAGCCCCGAGGAGCGTGGCGCCGCGAAGGGCTGCACCTGCAGTGTCGATCCCGCGTAGTCCAGCCCGACGGCCACGACGCGCTGGCTGCCCTCCTCGACCTCGAGGCGCAGGTGCAGGCCCTCCCGCGGAAGGATCTTCACCCCGCCGAGGTCGACATAGGGGCGGACGGCGTTGGCCTCGCTCTCGTCGAGCGGACCCTCCGTCGCCCGGTCGGCCGGGGCCGACTTGGCCTGGATCAGTTCGTCGTCGCCTTCGATTGACGTCGTGTCGCTCACGGGTTGTCTCCGTTGCTCGGTGGTCTCGGGTGTGCTGCCGCGCTAGGTTCGCGGGTTCACGTTCTGTCGTCTGTGCTTGCGGCGCCTGTGCTGACGCACGTCAGGGCGTCGCGCTGTATCCGGTGGAGCCGAAGCCCGCCTCGCCGCGGTGGCTCCCGGGCAGCCGTTCCACCGGCACGAATCGCGCCCGCGTCACCGGCATGATCACGAGTTGCGCGATCCGGTCTCCGACTGCGACAGGATACGGCACAGAGGTGTCCGTGTTCAGCAGGGTCACCCGAATCTCGCCGCGGTAGCCGGCATCCACCGTGCCGGGACTGTTGACGATGGTGATGCCGTGCTTGGCCGCGAGGCCACTGCGGGGAACCACGAAGGCGGCAAAGCCGTCGGGCAGCGCGATGGCCACTCCGGTGCCCACGGTGACGCGCTGACCCGGGGCGATCTCCACGGCATCCGCGGAGGTCAGGTCTGCACCCGCATCGCCGGGATGGGCGTAGGACGGGAGGGACTCCGCAACGATCAGGACTTCCACGCTTTCTGGCACGAGACGAGGCTAGTGCAGCGGCCGGAAGGGGCGCGGGCACCGCGCGTGCAGCCGTCGGTCGCGAAAGTCTGATCGAATGGGCGCATGACGATTTACCGCGAACGCCTCTGGGCGTCGCCCCTGGTGTTCATCAGCACCGCACTCATCATCCCGGCGAGCCTGGTGGTCTTCCTGCCGATCAATCCCACCGCGGGGGTGATCGTGGCGATCCTGCTCTATCTGGCGGTGGTCGTCGCGCTCGTGGTCGCTTCCCCGGTCATCGAGGTGACCGATGCCGCACTGGTCGCGGGGCGGGCGACGATCCCGCTCGCCTTCACCGGCCCGGCGACCGCCTACCGCGGCGAAGCGGCGACGCTGGCGCGCGGGCGGGAGCTCGACGCGCGGGCCTGGCTGCTCATCCGCGGCTGGGTATCGCCCGTCGCGAAGATCGACGTGCTCGACCCCGACGACCCGACACCGTACTGGCTCGTCTCAACACGAAAGCCCGAGGCGCTGATCGAAGCGATCAGCAGCGCTCGGGCTCGGGTGGAAGGCTCGGCCGACCAGTTGTGACGACGTCTTAGGCGGCGCACTCCTGGCAGATCGGGCCGAGCTTCTCTTCGTGGTCGAGCTGCGAGCGGTGCTTCACCAGGAAGCAGTTCACGCAGGTGAACTCGTCCGCCTGCGGCGGGAGAACGACGACGTCGAGGTCGAGGTCGGAAAGGTCGGCTCCGGGGAGCTCGAACCCGCCGGGGTTGTCGGCGTCATCGACGTCGACCACACCCGACATCTTGTCCGGAACGCGCTCCTTCAGAGCCTCGATCGACTCGGAGTCGTCGTCGGTCTTAC
>Ga0247742_10000431_pt1 | contig 34865 bp, 37 predicted proteins | sample UWRJL208509C2_FD_180944 | JGI IMG/M metagenome (GOLD analysis project Ga0247742, IMG submission 180944) | Plant litter microbial communities from Arlington Agricultural Research Station in Wisconsin, United States - UWRJ-L208-509C-2 | ecosystem: Environmental > Terrestrial > Plant litter >...
GAAGATCGAACCGTTAAAAGAGCCAAAAAAACCCACTCTTTCAACTTCTTCCAGGCTTCGATGACCTGAAGCAACTCGCTGTCGAAAACTGCTTAACTCGTTGTTTACCAAGGAGTTTTCCGTTTCGACTGCGCCGGAAGTGGGGCGAATTATAGACGTCCAGGATTTGCCGTCAACCCTTAATTTCGCTTTTCTATCAAGAACTTGCCGAAAGTCTAAAAACCGGTGGCTTGCTCCATATATAGAAGAGCGTAATCCGCCCCTTCTATATAGAAAGCGCATCACAACACGCCGGCCTCCCTGAAGGCAGCTACATCAACCGCACCCAAACCCAACACCCGCTGCAGCACTTCCAACGTGTGTTCGCCCAATAAAGGCGGCGCGTTACGGTATTCCACCGGAGTCTCGGACAAACGAATCGGGCTCGCTACCTGTGGGACCATTCCCGCCAGGGCATGAGGCATTTCGATTGCCAATCCACGGGACTTCACTTGTGGATCAGCAAACACCTGAGCCAAGTCATTGATCGGCCCACAAGGCACCCCCGCCTGCTCGAGCTGGGCCACCCATTCAGCCGTGGTCTTGAAAACTGTCGCTTGCCGAATCAACGGAATCAATACGGCACGATTCGCCACCCGCTGCTTATTGGTAGCAAAGCGCGGATCATCCGCCCAGTGCGGCTGACCCGCCACCTCGGCGAATTTACGGAATTGCCCGTCGTTACCCACAGTAAGAATAAAGTCGCCATCGGCCGTAGGAAAATCTTGGTACGGCACGATGTTCGGATGCGCATTACCCATCCGCTTCGGCGCATTCCCCGTCGTCAGGTAGTTCATCGCCTGGTTCGCCAGGCATGCCACCTGGACATCCAGCAACGCCATGTCGATATGCTGCCCACCACCGCCATGATCGCGATGAGCCAACGCAGCGAGGATCGCCACCGTCGAGTAAAGCCCGGTCAGGATATCCGTTAGTGCGACACCGACCTTGACCGGACCCGCACCCTCATCACTCTCGGGGCGACCGGTCAGGCTCATCAAGCCACCCAACCCTTGGATCATGAAGTCATAGCCGGCGCGCTTGGCGTAAGGCCCGGTCTGACCGAACCCGGTGATGGAGCAATAAATGAGGTTCGGATTGAGCGCCTTCAACGACTGGTAGTCCAGGCCGTAGGCCGCCAACCCGCCGACCTTGAAGTTCTCGATCAGAATGTCTGACTTGGCCGCCAACTCACGTACCAGCTTCTGCCCTTCTGGCCGGGTGAAATCGATGGTCACCGACTGTTTATTGCGGTTGGCTGATAAATAGTAGGCCGCCTCGGTGGTGTTCTCACCGTAGGCGTCCTTGAGGAAGGGCGGACCCCAGGCGCGCGTGTCATCGCCATTGCCTGGCCGCTCGACCTTGATGACCTCGGCCCCAAGGTCCGCAAGGATCTGCCCTGACCATGGCCCGGCCAGCACCCGCGATAAATCCAGTACCCGAAGATGCGAAAGCGCGCCCATGGCCGTTCTCCTATTAATAGAACGCCTGGATGCCAGTCTGCGCACGCCCGAGGATCAGAGCATGGACGTCATGGGTACCTTCATAAGTATTCACCACCTCCAGGTTGACCAAGTGACGGGCAACCCCGAACTCATCCGAGATACCGTTGCCGCCCAGCATGTCACGGGCCATGCGTGCGATATCCAGGGACTTGCCGCAGGAGTTGCGCTTCATCATCGAAGTAATTTCTACCGCTGCAGTGCCTTCGTCCTTCATGCGACCCAGACGCAGGCAACCTTGCAACGCCATGGTGATCTCGGTCTGCATGTCGGCCAGTTTCTTCTGGATCAGTTGAGTGGCCGCCAGTGGGCGACCAAATTGCTGACGATCCAAGGTGTATTGACGTGCGGTGTGCCAGCAGAACTCAGCAGCGCCCAGCGCGCCCCAGGAAATGCCGTAACGAGCGGAGTTCAGGCAAGTGAACGGTCCTTTCAAACCGCGCACGTCCGGGAAGATGTTCTCTTCTGGAACGAACACGTTGTCCATGACGATCTCACCGGTAATCGACGCACGCAGGCCTACCTTGCCGTGGATCGCCGGGGCGCTCAGGCCTTTCCAGCCCTTCTCCAGTACGAAGCCACGGATGTCGCCGGCGTCGTCCTTACCCCACACCACGAACACATCGGCGATCGGGCTGTTGGTGATCCACATCTTGCTGCCGGTCAGGCTGTAGCCGCCGTCGACTTTACGGGCACGGGTGATCATCGCGCCCGGGTCGGAACCGTGATTAGGCTCGGTCAGGCCAAAGCAGCCGATCCACTCGCCCGATGCCAGTTTTGGCAGGTATTTCTGTTTCTGCGCTTCGGTGCCGAACTCATTGATCGGCACCATGACCAGTGACGATTGCACACTCATCATCGAGCGGTAGCCGGAGTCGACGCGCTCGACTTCGCGAGCGATCAAGCCATAGCTGACGTAATTCAAGCCGCTGCCACCGTATTGCTCGGGAATGGTCGCGCCCAACAGACCGACCTCGCCCATTTCGCGGAAAATTGCTGTATCGGTTTTTTCATGACGGAAAGCTTCGAGGACACGAGGCGCGAGCTTCTGCTGGGCGAATTGCTCGGCGGTGTCGCGGATCATGCGCTCTTCTTCGGTGAGCTGTTGATCCAGCAGCAGGGGATCGATCCAGTTGAAGCTAGCTTTACCGCCCATGAGTGTGTCCTCTCGCAACAGGTCAAATAACGTGGACTGATCCTAGGCCCGGTTCCGCGCCACGGCAAACGAGGATTTCGCATACTGTTGTGCTAATTTCTCACTCCGTAACGACCGATAGAGCCGTTTATGCTTTCCATTAGTGAGGATGAGGTACATGCGTCGTAAGATTCCCAGTACTGCCGCGCTGATCAGCTTCGAAGCCGCTGCCCGCCACGAGAGTTTTACCAAGGCCGCCCAAGAACTTTCCCTCACTCAGGGCGCCATTTGCCGACAGATCGCCAGTCTTGAGGACTTCCTCAGCGTGGAACTGTTCCGACGCTCAAGGCGCGGGGTGAAGCTGACGGAAGCCGGTCTTTCCTACAGCCGCCGCGTCGCCACACAACTGGACGCAGTCGAGCGGGACACGTTGTCGGTGATGGGCCAACAAGGCACCAACGTAGTTGAACTGGCCGTGGTGCCCACCTTCGGCACCCAGTGGCTATTGCCACGACTCAAAGACTTCCAGCAAAAACACCCGGAAGTAACCGTCAACCTGACCAACCGCACACGACCCTTCCTGTTCGCCGACACCGAATTCGATGCCGCGATCTATTTCGGCGATGCAGACTGGTCGGGTACCGAATCCCACAGGCTCATGGGCGAGAATCCGATGCCGCTGTGCAGCCCTGGCCTACTCGGTAATAAGACCCAACTGACAGCTGCCGAGATCGCCGAGTTGCCTTTACTGCAACAGACGACGCGCCCTTACGCCTGGCGCCAGTGGTTCAACGCCCAGCAGCTGAATATTGCTCGCGACATGACAGGCCCGCGCTACGAGCTATTCTCCATGCTGGCGCAGGCTGCCATGCACGACATGGGCATCGCCTTGATCCCTCCGTTCTTGATTCAACGGGAGCTGGCCGAGAAGCGCTTGGTGATTGCCAACCCTGAGGCGCTGTCCAGCATCAAGGCGTATTACTTGATGATTCCAGAGCGAAAGGTCGAATCGGCGTCATTAAAGGCGTTTCGGGACTGGCTGATAAATCAGGCACAACGCTACAGCCTAGATAGTTAAAGGCTTGCAACGCTTACTGACCTCGTAGTCAGCAAAATAAAAGCCCTACAGATGTACGTATATGTCGCTTATTCGCAGACTGTATCGCCACCCGGTACAAACGTCCCACAAGCAGCCAGGGACGGGGCTTACAGCCACAATTACGACCTCATGGGCACTCATTCACGTCATCCATGGGGCGAAGACAAAAAATCGAAGATATCGCCTACAGGCTATGGTTTATAAGGGTTTAAACCCGTTTGTTGCGACATTCGGTCACGGGGTGACTTGTAGTTAATTTTCCGTCACCCGTCATAATCCCTTGAAGGGCACAAAGTTCGCCTGCAAAATGCCGCGCCCCGCCCTGATTTGGCGGGATCGTGCTGATCGGCCGCCCCAGCCGCACCATCCGAAGTGCATGGGTTTACTCAATAAGATCACGCAGGAGATTTGACGTGCACATTGGTGTTCCTCTCGAAACCCAGACGGGTGAAACGCGGGTTGCTGCAACCCCGGAAACCATCAAGAAGCTGATCGGCCAAGGCCACAAGGTCACTGTTCAAACCGGCGCCGGCATCAATGCCAGTGTTGTCGACAGTGCCTATGAAGCGGCGGGCGCCACGATTGGCAGCGCCAACGAGGCCTTTGGCGCCGAGCTGATTCTCAAAGTGGTCGCCCCCAGCGACGCCGAATTGCCGCTGATCAAGAGCGGCACCGTGCTGGTGGGCATGCTCAATCCGTTCAGCAACGAAACCATCGCCAAATTGGCCGAACGCGGGATTACCGCGTTCGCCCTGGAGGCCGCCCCTCGCACCTCTCGCGCCCAAAGCCTGGACGTGCTGTCCTCGCAGGCGAACATTGCCGGTTACAAAGCCGTGCTGCTCGCCGCCCATCACTATCCGCGCTTCATGCCGATGCTGATGACCGCGGCCGGTACGGTGAAAGCGGCACGGGTGCTGATTCTCGGTGCCGGCGTCGCCGGCTTGCAGGCGATCGCTACCGCCAAGCGCTTGGGCGCAGTGATCGAAGCGTCGGACGTACGTCCGGCCGTGAAGGAACAAATCGAATCCCTGGGTGCGAAATTCGTCGATGTGCCGTACGAAACCGATGAAGAGCGCGAAGCCGCGGTCGGCGTCGGCGGTTACGCCCGTCCCATGCCTGCCAGCTGGATGCAGCGCCAGGCCCTGGCCGTACACGAACGCGCCAAGCAAGCCGACATCGTCATTACCACCGCGCTGATCCCGGGCCGCAAGGCACCGACGCTGCTCAGTGCCGAAACCGTCGCGCAGATGAAACCCGGCTCGGTAGTGATCGACCTCGCCGCTGCCCAAGGGGGCAACTGCCCGCTGACCGTGGCCGACCAGGTGGTCGTCGAGCACGGCGTGACGATTTGCGGCCCGACCAACCTGGCCGCCGCCGTCGGCGCCGATGCCTCGGCGCTGTACGCACGCAACTTGCTGGACTTCCTGAAACTGGTCTTCACCAAGGAAGGCCAGTTCGAGATCAACCTCGAAGACGACATCGTCGCCGCGTGCCTGATGTGCCGCGACGGCCAAGTCATCCGCAAAAACGCCTAAGCAGGGATTCAGACGATGGAAGAGCTTATCTCCCCCGGTATCTACAACCTGATCATCTTCGTCCTGGCCATTTATGTGGGCTACCACGTGGTCTGGAACGTGACACCTGCGCTGCACACGCCGCTGATGGCGGTGACCAACGCCATCTCCGCCATCGTGATCGTCGGCGCCATGCTCGCGGCGGCGCTGACGGTGACTCCGCTCGGCAAGACCATGGGCACCCTCGCCGTGGCCCTGGCCGCGGTCAACGTGTTCGGCGGTTTCCTGGTGACTCGCCGCATGCTTGAGATGTTCAAGAAAAAAGCCCCGAAAGTCGCAAAAGAAGAGGCGCCGAAGTAATGAGCATGAACCTTGTCACGACGCTCTACTTGATCGCGTCGATCTGCTTTATCCAGGCCCTCAAAGGCCTGTCGCACCCGACCACCTCGCGGCGCGGCAACCTGTTCGGCATGCTCGGCATGGGCCTGGCGATCCTCACCACCGTCGGCCTCATTTATAAGCTCGGCGCTGAGCTGGCGACTGCCGGCATCGGTTACGTCATCGTCGGCCTGCTGATCGGCGGTACCGCTGGCTCGATCATGGCCAAGCGTGTGGAAATGACCAAGATGCCGGAACTGGTCGCCTTCATGCACAGCATGATCGGCCTGGCCGCGGTGTTTATCGCCATTGCCGCCGTGGTCGAGCCGCAATCCCTGGGCATCGTCAAACAACTGGGCGACGCGATTCCGGCGGGCAACCGTCTGGAGCTGTTCCTCGGCGCGGCGATCGGTGCCATTACCTTCTCCGGCTCGGTGATCGCCTTCGGCAAGCTGTCGGGCAAATACAAGTTCCGCTTGTTCCAGGGCGCACCCGTGCAGTTCGGCGGCCAGCACAAGCTGAACCTGATTCTCGGCCTGGCGACCCTGGCCCTGGGCATCACCTTCATGTTGAGCGGCAACCTCAGCGCTTTCGCCCTGATGCTGGCCCTGGCCTTCGTGCTCGGCGTGCTGATCATCATCCCGATCGGCGGCGCCGACATGCCGGTGGTGGTGTCGATGCTCAACAGCTATTCCGGTTGGGCCGCGGCGGGTATCGGTTTCTCGCTGAACAACTCGATGCTGATCATCGCCGGCTCGTTGGTGGGCTCTTCGGGTGCGATCCTCTCGTACATCATGTGCAAGGCGATGAACCGCTCCTTCTTTAATGTGCTGCTCGGCGGCTTCGGCAACACCGCAGACGCGGCGGGCCCGGCCGGCTCGAAAGAAGCGCGCCCGGTGAAGTCGGGGTCCGCCGACGACGCGACCTTCCTGCTGACCAACGCCGATACCGTGATCATCGTTCCAGGCTATGGCCTGGCGGTCGCACGGGCACAGCACGCGCTGAAAGAGCTGACCGAGAAGCTGACCCATCGTGGCGTGACCGTGAAGTATGCGATTCACCCGGTGGCGGGTCGGATGCCGGGCCACATGAACGTCTTGTTGGCCGAGGCCGAAGTGCCTTACGACCAGGTGTTCGAGATGGAAGACATCAACTCCGAGTTCGGCCAAGCCGATGTGGTGCTGGTGCTCGGTGCCAACGACGTGGTCAACCCGGCGGCGAAGAACGACCCGAAATCGCCGATTGCCGGCATGCCGATTCTGGAAGCGTTCAAGGCCAAGACCATCATCGTCAACAAGCGCTCGATGGCCAGCGGTTATGCCGGCCTGGACAACGAACTGTTCTACCTCGACAAGACCATGATGGTGTTCGGTGACGCCAAGAAAGTCATCGAAGACATGGTCAAGGCTGTGGAGTAACACACCCGGCTGACAGCGACGCCCCGACTTGTCGGGGCGTTTTTGTTTCTGCCTTTTACCGGCTAACTCAACTTGTTGTTACCAATCCAGTAACGGTGTTTTGTCTGAAAGGCCCGGAATAGACGCCTCGAATGCGACCTTGGTCGCGGGACGCCAACCCCTTGGATTCACTAGACTGCGCTTCCTGCTAGCCGTAGCCTGAGATAACACCCCATGTACCGTGACCGTATTCGCTTGCCTTCGTTGTTGGATAAGGTGATGAGCGCCGTCGAGGCCGCCGCACTGATTGAGGACGGCATGACCGTCGGCATGAGCGGCTTCACCCGCGCCGGCGAAGCCAAGGCCGTGCCCCACGCGCTGGCCGAGCGCGCCAAGGTCACGCCCATGAAGATCAGCCTGATGACCGGCGCCAGCCTGGGCAATGACCTGGACAAACAACTGACCGAAGCCGGCGTGCTGGCACGGCGCATGCCGTTCCAGGTTGATAGCACCCTGCGCAAGGCGATCAACGCTGGCGAAGTGATGTTCATCGATCAACACCTTTCGGAAACCGTCGAGCAACTGCGTAACCAGCAACTGAAGCTGCCGGACATCGCAGTGATCGAAGCGGTGGCCATCACCGAACAGGGCCACATCGTGCCGACCACCTCGGTGGGCAACTCAGCGAGTTTCGCGATTTTCGCCAAGCAGGTGATCGTCGAGATCAACCTGGCACACAACGCCAACCTCGAAGGCCTGCACGACATCTATATCCCGACCTACCGGCCAACGCGCACGCCAATCCCGCTGACGAAAGTCGACGACCGCATCGGCAGCACCGCGATCCCGATTCCACCGGAGAAGATCGTCGCCATTGTCATCACCCATCAGTCCGACTCGCCGTCCACCGTGCTGCCCCCCGACGTCGACACCCAAGCCATCGCCGATCACCTGATCGACTTCTTCAAGCAGGAAGTGGCGGCCGGGCGCATGACCAACAAGCTGGGGCCGCTGCAAGCGGGGATCGGCAGCATCGCCAACTCGGTGATGTGCGGCCTGATCGATTCACCCTTCGAAGACCTGACGATGTATTCCGAAGTGTTGCAGGATTCGACCTTCGACCTGATCGACGCCGGCAAACTGAGTTTCGCCTCGGGCAGCTCGATCACCTTGTCGAGCCGGCGCAACGCCGATGTATTCGGCAACCTCGAGCGCTACAAGGACAAGCTGGCCCTGCGTCCGCAGGAAATCTCTAACCACCCGGAGGTCGTCCGGCGCCTCGGCATTATCGGCATCAACACCGCGCTGGAATTCGACCTCTATGGAAACGTCAACTCCACCCACGTCTGCGGCACGCGGATGATGAACGGCATCGGCGGTTCTGGAGACTTCGCCCGCAACGCGCACCTGGCGATCTTCGTCACCAAGTCGATTGCCAAGGATGGCGCCATCTCCAGCGTGGTGCCGATGGTCAGCCACGTCGATCACACCGAGCATGATGTGGACATTCTGGTCACCGAGGTCGGCCTGGCCGATCTTCGCGGCCTGGCGCCTCGGGAGCGGGCCCGGGTGATCATCGACAACTGCGTGCATCCAGACTATCGCGCCGCGCTGGATGACTACTTTGTCGCGGCTTGCGTCCTAGGTGGCCACACGCCGCACATCCTGCGCGATGCTCTGCGTTGGCACATGAACCTGGAAGAGACCGGACGCATGCTGGCGGTGTAAAAACAGAACAGAGCAGCTGAAGGCAATACAGTTTCTTCAGCTGCCGCTTGCCAAGCCCTGTACGTTCAAAAACTGTACTGCTGTACCGGTCTATTCCTACCGAAAAAGACTACGACTCACCTCGAAAAGCGTAAAAATGCACCACGACGGAGCAGATAGGTACAGTTGCCCCGATTTAGACCAGTACACCACCTATTAACAGTTAACTGGTCCCTCACAATACAGGTGAACTGTATCTAGAGAGACTAGGCAAACAAGAGGAATATGGGCACCAGTTAAACCACTACCTAATCCCGCCATAAGCGGAAGGATGTCAACCATGGAACGTACACTCAGTTCCGATCTGTTCTTCGAAGATACCGCTGCAAAAACCCAGGCTTCCCTGCCTCTTCGCGCTTTCGCCAACCTGATGTTGTGGCAGCGCCGCATCTCCAGCCGCCACCAACTGGCTCGTCTGGATTCGCGTCTGCTGGCTGACGCCGGGATCAGCGAAGCACAACGCTTCGAAGAGCTGAGCAAGCCGTTCTGGCGCTAATTTAGCGTCGCTGGCCCTGACCCACCGGGTCCACCGCCAGCATCCCAAATTGAACAAAGCAGAGCCCGTCGTGGGAAACCACGACGGGCTTTGTCGTTATTAGCGCAAAAATGACCTGGAAACAGCGGGTTAGGCGCATGCGGTACAGTTAATTAAACGCACATCACGACCAGTACACTTTTTTCACGACGCTCAGTGCAATCAGGCCAATCGCCACGACTGTGCGAATTGCCCGATTGAGGCCTAATATCCATTCATAACGTGGCGAACCCCGCCAGTCGTGCGTCTGATCCACACATCACGAGACTCGCAGTGCCGCTCGGTCCAGGCCTGCCGCCACTTTTCTCGGTTTATTCACAGGAGTTTCCCCATGTCCCGTCTTCGTCTGCTCAGCGCTGCCGCCCTGCTTGCCGTGGCTGCCAATGCCCACGCCACCAGTTTTATCGTGACCACCGACGCGGTTGTCGGCGCGTTGAAATCCAGTTCCGATGCCACGTCCGACGTCACCTCGTCTTTTCGTGACGATAAAGTCGTCCTTGCTGCACGCGACGACGCCGCCAGTTTCGTTGCCAGTGAAGGCGCCATCCGTGGTGTGAAACTGGAAAGCGCGCTGGATCACATCCGCCATCAAGCCCCGCAATTGAATGCAACGGATGCGCAGCTGGCCCAAGCGATCCTGACGATCTAAACCGATCGGCGGAGCGACTCCTTAACCGAGTCTTCATGTTTCGGCGCTGGCTCTAGCCCGGGCATTACGCTAGCCTTGGGGCTCATTCACAGCTGTCGAGCCCCATGGTTTTCCAACGTTATTCGCTCTGTTTTTCCCTGTTGATCGGTGCCTGTTGGGCAGCGTCGGCACAGGCTTTCGATGCCACGACTCAAGGCCTGGTCGTCAGTGGGTATGCCACAAGCCTGGTGACCTCGGCGCCCTTCGACCATAAACTGCTGGTCGCCGCCCAGGATGACGCTGCAGCTTTTATTGCCAGTGACGGCCAACTGCGAGGAGCGCAGCTGGAGTCCGCGCTGATGTACCTGCGCCGGACCCAGCCAAAACTTCGTGCCAGTGACCTTGAACTGGCGCAGGCAATTCTCGTCCAATAGTTATCCTCGTTCTTCCGGAGTCGTTCCATGCGTAGCCCGCTGATTGCTGCCGCCCTCGGCCTGTTCTTACTGGCCGACATGGCCCAGGCGCACACCCTGGTAGCCACCAGTAACATCATCGTTCGTGCCTCCCAGCGCACCATCGATTTCACTTCCGATACCACCACCTCCATTCGTGACTCGAAAATCATTCGGGAAGCCCACGATGACGCCGCCAGCTTCGTCGCCACTGATGGCGACATTCGCGGCGCGAACCTGGAGGCGGCCTTCAACACCTTGCGTACTCGCGTGCCGGAAGCCCGCGATGCCAGCGATCAGGTACTCGCCGAAGCCATTCTCGCTCTGTGAGGCCCTTAAGCGCCTGGCTACTGGCCGGGGTCTTGTTGTTGATCGGCAACACGGCCTCGGCCAGTTTGCGTTTGCAACTCAAGACGGACGGCCTCGACCCCGCGCAGCAGCGTGCCAGCCAGGCCTTGCTCGATGAGGCCATGCAGACGCTGCCGCCGCGCTTTATCGAGCAACTGGACCGGCGCATCGATGTCGGCTGGACCGACAAGATGCCGAGCAATGCCTACGGCCAGGCATCGCTGGTGTCCGAGCTCGACTTGAACCGCAACTTGCTCGCCAGCCTCACGGATGGCAGCGCCGCCAGCAAAAAAACCTATCGCCCCCACGGCACCGTGCGCCGCGAACTGTTGGCCACCGTCCTGCACGAACTGACCCACATTTATGACCGCTCGCGCCTGTGGCCCGACGCCGAGCGCACGCTGATCCAGCGCTGCACCCGGCGCAACAACAGCGCCGGGCTGGTCGGCATTCCCGATGAATGCCGTGGCCAGACCAGCCGCCGTTTTACCCTAAGCGACGATCCACGCCTGCTCGACCTGGCCGGCTGGCCGCAATATGTCGGGCGCCGGGGCGAACGGGAGCAGCACAACCGGCAGATCGCCCGCAGCCCGGACATCTACGAAACCAGCAGCCCCAAGGAATTTGTCGCGGTCAACATGGAGTACTTCCTCCTTGACCCGAGCTACGCCTGCCGCCGCCCTGCGCTGTACCGCTATTACAACGACCACTTCGGCTGGGCGCCGCCCGCCAAGGACACCTGCGCCAAGACCTTCGCCTTCCTCAATGCCGGCAACGACTTCGCCAAGACACCCTTGGGCCAGATTGATCCGGAACGGGTCTACGCCGTCGACTACTTGCTCGCCGAAGCCAACCAGAATTGGGTCAGCCGTTGGGGCCACAGCATGTTGCGCCTGGTGATTTGTGCCCCGGGTCGACCACGGGGCCCGGACTGCCGACTGGATCTCGACCAACACTTGGTGCTGTCGTACCGCGCCTTTGTCGGTGACGTACAGCTGTCGAGTTGGGACGGCCTGATCGGTAAATATCCGTCTCGGCTATTTGTCCTGCCCTTGGCCCAAGTGATCGACGAATACACCAAGACCGAATTGCGCAGCCTGGCCTCGGTGCCGCTGAACCTGTCGCGCAATGAAATCGAAGACGTGGTCGAACATGCCGCCGAGATGCATTGGAGCTACGACGGCAATTACTTCTTTCTCTCCAACAACTGCGCGGTAGAAGGTTTGAAATTGCTGCGCAGCGGCAGCAACAACGCGCAACTGACAGGCCTCGACAGCATCATGCCGAACGGTTTGCTGGAGGTTTTGAAAGGCCGAGGCCTGGCCGACACCAGCGTGCTGGACGATCCCAAGGAAGCCTTGCGCCTGGGTTATCGCTTCGACTCCTTCCGCGATCGCTACCAGGCGATGTTCGAGGTGTTGAAGAAGCACTTGCCGGTCAAGCAAGACACTGTGGAAGACTGGCTGTCCCTGACCGCCGAACAGCGACGCCCGTGGTTCGCCCAGGCGGATTTGCGTACCAGCGCAGCGCTGCTGTTGCTTGAGCAGGCGAGCTATCGTCGGCAATTGTTGCTGGCCCAGGACGAAGTCAAACAACGCTACCTCGGTGCCCGGGAACTGAAGAACGGCGGCATGGACAAGGCCAATGCCACATTGCGCCAGATCCTCGACAACAGCGGCTTCCTCAGTCGCCCGGCGGAGTTGCTCGGCAGCGGCGGCTACGGCTTGCCGCAGCCCAACGAATGGCAGCGCCTGGAATCGGAAAGCAGCCTGCGCCAGAAGCAGTTGCAGTCCCTGACGGGTGATCTGGACAAAGAAGTGAGGGCGCTGCTCGAACCGAGCCGCGCCGCCGAGATGGCTGCCAACGAAGCCAACATCAAGCAAGTGGGCGAGCATTTGCGTGCACTGCATAAAGCGGCGGGCGGACTGGAACTGCCCTGAAACAAAAAAGCCTCTCAGCGATGAGAGGCTTTCAGATTTTTACAAAACGCCTTCCAGAATCTCGTACACGATCCCGGTTCCAACGGCGATCAGCACAATATCGCCGCCGGTACGCCGCCATTCATAGCCCGGGTAGTACGGCAGGTGCGACAAGGCGCGATTGTCCAGGCGCTCACCGTAATAACCGCGAGGCAGCGGCCGGCCACGTTCCAAGTGAATGCCCGGCGGCGGCGGTGCACCGCGAACGAAATAGCCGTGATTGTCGTGAATGCTCTGGCGCACCGGGCCGAAATCCCTCGGCGGCGGGCCACCACGACGGTTGTCCTGCGGGCCACGGTGATCGTCGCCATGATTGTCCCCACGGTTATCGTGTTGGCCCTGCTGCGGGCCGCCGTGATCGTGATCGTCGCGCTGATCGGCGCTGGCATGCAGCAACGGCGTCGCGCTCAACATCAGCACGCCCAGGCTGGCAATCAGACGTTTCGGCATTTTCATCGGGTCTTTCCTCACTGCACGGACAGCAAAAAGGGATTCAGAACGACGTCCTGAATCCCTCGATCTTGCTGATTAGTCTGTGCCGCGAGACGCTAATTCCTCTGTATCAGGAACTTTACCTTCAGCTGACGCGGGCCTTACGCACGCCGTCGGCCAGGGCGGCACACAAGCTCAACACACCGTCGATGGCCTGATCCGGTGTCGAGGCGTTGGCGATGTGATCGATCAGTGCCGAACCCACCACCACGCCATCGGCCAGGCGCGCGATGGACGCCGCTTGCTCCGGCGTGCGGATACCGAAACCGATGCTGATCGGCAGGTCGGTATGCCGGCGCAGACGGGTGACCGCCTCTTCCACATGCTCCAGGGTCGCCGCACCCGCACCGGTCACACCCGCCACCGAGACGTAGTAGACGAAACCAGAGCTGCCATTCAACACCGTCGGCAGACGCACATCGTCGGTGGTCGGCGTGGTCAGGCGGATAAAGTCCAGGCCGGCAGCCTGCGCCGGGTCGCACAGTTCGCCGTTATGTTCCGGCGGCATGTCGACCACGATCAAGCCATCGACGCCGGCCTCTTTCGCGTCGGCGATAAAGCGCGGCACGCCGTACATGTGGATCGGGTTGAAGTAACCCATCAGCACCAGCGGCGTTTCGCTGTTGCCTTCACGGAACTCGCGGACCATTTGCAGGGTTTTCGCCAGGTTCTGCTTGGCGCCCAGGGCCCGAATGTTGGCCAACTGGATCGCCGGGCCGTCGGCCATCGGATCGGTGAAGGGCATGCCCAACTCGATCACGTCGGCACCCGCGCCGGGCAAGCCTTTGAGGATCGCCAGGGACGTGTCATAGCTCGGGTCGCCGGCGGTGACGAAGGTCACCAGGGCCGCGCGGTTCTGTTGCTTGAGTTCGGCAAAGCGCGTTTGCAGGCGGCTCATCAGTGTTTCTCCTGCTTGGAGTTTTCCATGTGGTGCATCACGGTTTGCATGTCTTTGTCGCCACGGCCGGACAGGTTGACCACCATCAGGTGATCCTTGGGCAGCTTCGGTGCGCGCTTGAAGACTTCAGCCAGGGCATGGGCGCTTTCCAGGGCAGGAATGATCCCTTCCAAGCGGCAGCACTTGTGGAACGCATCGAGGGCTTCGTCATCAGTCACCGAGGTGTACTGAACGCGACCGATGTCATGCAACCAAGCGTGTTCTGGGCCGATGCCCGGGTAGTCGAGGCCGGCGGAAATCGAGTGGGCGTCGATGATCTGGCCATCGTCGTCCTGCAACAGGAAGGTACGGTTGCCGTGCAACACACCCGGAACGCCGCCGTTCAGGCTGGCCGCGTGCTTGCCGGTCTCGATACCGTAACCGGCCGCTTCAACGCCGATGATTTCAACGCTCTTGTCATCAAGGAACGGGTGGAACAGGCCCATGGCGTTGGAACCACCGCCGATGCACGCCACCAGACTGTCCGGCAGACGGCCTTCCTGGGCTTGCAACTGGTCGCGGGTTTCCTTGCCGATCACAGCCTGGAAGTCGCGCACCATCGCAGGATACGGATGTGGACCGGCCACGGTGCCGATCAGATAGAACGTGCTGTCAACGTTGGTCACCCAGTCACGCAGGGCTTCGTTCATCGCGTCTTTCAGGGTGCCGGTACCGGCCACCACTGGAATCACTTCGGCCCCGAGCAGTTTCATGCGGAACACGTTGGCCTGCTGACGCTCGATGTCCGTGGTGCCCATGTAGATCACGCAATCCAGGCCGAAACGCGCGGCCACGGTCGCGGTCGCCACGCCATGCATGCCGGCGCCGGTCTCGGCGATGATGCGTTTCTTGCCCATGCGCCGCGCCAGCAGGATCTGGCCGATGCAGTTGTTGATCTTGTGCGCGCCGGTGTGGTTCAGCTCTTCGCGCTTGAGGTAAATCTTCGCGCCGCCGCAGAACTCGGTCAGGCGCTCGGCAAAATACAGCGGGCTTGGGCGGCCAACGTAATCACGCTGGAAGTAGGCCAATTCTTCTTTGAACGCCGGATCGTCCTTGGCCAGTTCGTATTCACGGGCCAGGTCGAGCACCAGTGGCATCAGGGTTTCGGCAACGTAGCGGCCGCCAAACGAACCAAACATGCCGTTGGTATCGGGGCCGGTGCGCAAATGAGTCTGGGTCATGGAGTCGCTCCAGGTGAATGCGTGGGATGACAATGGCGTTCACTCTACCCCTGACACTGAACGCTGAAAACCGATAAGATCGCCGCAACCTGTCAGGAAATCTCACAGATACCATGAGCCATGACCTTCCTCCGCTGAATGCCCTTCGGGCCTTCGAAGCCACCGCCCGGCTGAGCAGCGTTAGTCAAGCCGCCGAACAGCTGCACGTCACCCACGGCGCCGTCAGTCGGCAACTCAAAGTCTTGGAAGAACACTTGGGCGTGAGCCTGTTCGTCAAGGAAGGCCGCGGCCTTAAACTCACAGATGCGGGCGTCAGGCTACGGGACGCCAGTGCCGATGCGTTCGAACGCTTGCGTACAGTCTGTGCCGAGCTGTCGCAACAATCGGCCGAGGCGCCTTTTGTGCTCGGTTGCTCCGGGAGTCTGTTGGCGCGCTGGTTTATCCCCAGGCTCGGACGCTTGAATGCCGACCTGCCCGACCTGCGGCTGCATTTGTCCGCGGGCGAAGGCGACCTCGATCCCCGGCGCCCGGGACTGGACGCGCTACTGTTGTTTGCCGAACCACCGTGGCCGGCGGACATGCAGGTCTATGAACTGGCCAGCGAGCGCATCGGCCCGGTGTTGAGTCCGCGCTACGCCGGCTACCCGGCGTTGCTTGACGGACCGGCGCACGCCTTATTGAACGAGCCTTTGCTGCACACCGCCTCGCGCCCGCAAGCCTGGCCGACCTGGGCACGGCAAAGCGGCCTCGACGGGAAGGCGTTGAAGTACGGGCAAGGTTTCGAGCATTTGTATTATTTGCTGGAGGCCGCTGTGGCCGGGCTCGGTGTGGCGATTGCCCCGCAGCCGCTGGTGACCGAAGACTTGAAGGCCGGTCGCCTGATTGCGCCGTGGGGCTTTTGTGAAACCCCGGCGCAACTGGCGTTGTGGCTACCCAAGCGCGCCGCGGACGGGCGCGCTCAGCAGTTGGCGCAATGGCTCAAACACGAGCTGCGCCAGGCGAATTAATCGCGTTTGCACAACAGGTAGGCCGCGAGCAGGCCCAAGGCGCCCACTGCCACACCGGCTGTGGTCCATGGATGGTCCTGCGCGTAATCACGGGTGGCGATCCCGGTTTCGCGGGTTTTGACTTTGACTTCCTCATATGCATCGCTGAGCAGATGACGGGAATGTTTCAGCGCGCTCTCAGCGTTGCTTTTCAAGGCTTTGAGGGTTTTGCGCGACTCGTCCGAGGCGTCGTCCTTCAGGCTTTCCAAGGACTTGAGCAGACTTTCGATTTCCGCTTCCATGCTTTGCAACGAGGCTTTGCGTAACGACGTGTTGGCCATGGTGGCTCTCCTTCGAGGGTTGAGTAGCGTGTGTTGTTTGGGACTTCACGGGTTTGAGAAAGTGCAGTAAATCTGAACTTTCCCCGCTGATTGACCGCCAGAAGCAATGAGAAAAATCACTGCTAGGCTGTAAATCACATCTCGAGGAGAACGTTATGACTGACCATCACACGTACAAGAAAGTCGAGCTGGTCGGCTCGTCACCCACCAGCATTGAAGACGCCATCAACAACGCCCTGGCCGAAGCCAGCAAAAGCCTCAAGCACCTCGAATGGTTCGAAGTGACGGAGACGCGCGGGCACATCAAGGACGGCAAGGCGGCGCATTTCCAGGTCACGCTCAAGGTCGGCTTCCGCATTGCCAGCAGCTGAGTGTGGGCGAGTCTTCTGAACTTGCGCGCTGGCCGAGTGCCATAAGGAATGGCACTGTGCTACATGGTGGTTGCATCAAGCCCAGCGCTTGATGCCCGCCCCATTTGATCCGACCAGAGAAAGCGACCGATGAAGAAGTTGATGTTGGCTATAGGTTTGTTGAGCTTGGCAGGCACCGCCTTCGCCGCCGGCAAACCGTGCGAAGAACTGAAAAGCGAAATCGCCGCGAAGCTCGATGCCAAAGGCGTCTCGGGCTATTCGTTGGAAATCGTAGATAAAGGTGCTGCGGCTGGCGGAGATGTCGTCGGCACCTGTGAAGGTGGCGCCAAGGAAATCGTCTACAAACGCGGCTGATTTCCTTGCTTCAACCTCGCCCCATAAAAAAACCGCCGCAAAGCGGCGGTTTTTTTATGTCCGCAGATCAGCGTCAGCCTTTCATCACCTGCGCCAGCAACTCGTAGGAATGCAGGCGATCGGCGTGCTCATACAGGTCACAGGTGAAAATCAGCTCGTCAGCACCGGTCTGCTCGACCAGCACGTCGAGTTTGGCTCGGATTTTCTCCGGGCTACCGACCATGGCCAAACCGAGGAAATCGCCCACGGCTTGTTTTTCATGGGGCAGCCACAGGCCGTCCATGGTTTTCACCGGCGGACGCTGCACCAGGCTTTGGCCGCGCATCAACGCGAGGATCCGCTGGTACACCGACGTGGCCAGGTATTCGGCTTGCTCGTCGGTGTCCGCCGCCACCAGGGGCACGCCCAGCATCACGTAGGGCTTGTCCAATACCGCTGACGGCTTGAAGTGGTTGCGGTAGATCCGAATCGCTTCGTGCATGTAGCGCGGTGCGAAATGGGAGGCGAACGCGTAGGGCAAACCGCGCTCGCCGGCCAGTTGTGCACTGAACAGGCTGGAACCCAGCAACCATACCGGTACGTTGGTGTCGCTGCCCGGCATGGCAATCACGCGCTGATCGGGCGTGCGCGGGCCGAGGTAGCGCATCAATTCCGCCACGTCATCCGGGAAATCGTCGGCACTGCCGGAGCGCTCACGGCGCAGGGCACGGGCGGTCATCTGGTCGGAACCCGGCGCACGGCCCAGGCCCAGGTCAATCCGCCCCGGGTACAAGCTTTCCAGGGTGCCGAACTGCTCGGCGATCACCAGCGGCGCATGGTTGGGCAGCATCACCCCGCCGGAACCGACGCGAATGGTCGACGTGCCACCGGCCAGGTAACCCAGCAACACCGAGGTGGCGGAACTGGCGATGCCGTCCATGTTGTGGTGTTCGGCCACCCAGAACCGGGTATAGCCGAGCTTTTCGACATGCTGCGCCAAATCCAGGGAATTGCGCAGCGATTGGGCCGGGCTGCCGTTTTCGCGAACGGGCACCAGGTCCAGGGTGGAATATTTGACGTCGGACAATGATTTCATCTGCCTGCTTCTCCAATAGGGGTCCGCAGGTTCCTTTTTCGCGAGCGAAAACCTGCCGATTTCGATAAGCCTGCTTCATGCAATGTGGGCATATACCCGAGTTTCAATAGCAGAGCTGAAATTGCCTACCAGATAAGCGGACTAATCCGACCGGGTGAACTTTGTCAGACCTTCTATCCTCAGAACCCTGAGCAAGCAAAAACCACGACGGCGCGGCCTTTCGCGTCGACTCTTGAGGAGGCAGCATGGCTATTGTCAAAAAAGCATCGGCTCATTGGGAAGGTGACCTGAAGACCGGCATCGGCTCGATCTCCACCGAAACCGGCGTGCTTCGCGAAGCGCCGTACGGTTTCAAGGCACGTTTCGAAGGCGGCAAGGGCACCAACCCGGAAGAACTGATTGGCGCGGCACACGCCGGGTGTTTCTCCATGGCGTTCTCGATGATCCTCGGCGGTGCCGGCCTCAAGGCCGACAGTATCGACACTGCCGCTGAAGTGACCCTGGAGCAGGACGCGGCCGGTTTCACCATCACCGCCGTCAATCTCATCCTCAAAGCAAAAATTCCTGGCGCGACCCAAGAACAATTTGAGGAGTTGAGCAAACAGGCCAAGGAAGGCTGCCCGGTGTCCAAGGTGCTGAACGCCAAGATCAGCCTGGATGCAACGCTGGTCAGCTAAGCTGAACGGACCGGTCTGACGCCTTCACCAGCAGGCTCGCTCCCGCAGAAGCATGTGGGAGCGAGCCTGCTCGCGAAGGCGCTATCAGCATCAGCTCACTTTTAGAGGGTACTTAATGGACTTCATGAAACGGATTACTCTGGCGGCCCTCTGCTGCGCCGCAGCCACATCAGCCCTTGCGGCCCCCAAAGACTGTGAAGAACTCAAGAATGAAATCGAAGTAAAAATCCAGGCCAATGCCGTGCCGTCCTACACCCTGGAAATTGTTTCGAAGGAAGAGGCCGACAAACATGACGCGGCCATGGTCGTCGGCACCTGCGACTACGGACGCAAGGCGATCATCTACCAGAAAAACGATCGCTGACCGATCTACGGCACGCAGTTGACTTGCCGCTCTTCAGCCACGATTTGGCCTTGGACGTTGTACAGCCGGGCGCTGGGGGTAAACGCCAGTGAACGGGCTTCCAGACGATATCGCTGCCCCGCCTCAAAGCGGTCGTACTCAATCGTCATGTAGCACAAGCGCTCCTGGGGATCGCTGAAGATGCCAATGCCACCACCTCCGCCAAACACTTCGAAATCAAAGCGCACGGTCAGCTCATGGCGGCCAGGTGTCAGTTGAAAAAACCGGCCATCGCGCAGCCGCACGTTGTCCGCCCGTTCGGCCATCAACACTTTGCCGCCCGGCGTCGGCATGGCCAGGTCGACCCAGGCCTGCTGGGGATTAACCGCCGGCAATGGACTCGCGCAACCCGCCATTGCAGCCGTTGCCACTAACACCGCGCACCACCTGTTCATGCTCAATTCTCCGCCCATTGGGCAACCAGCATAACGCTGATCAACTGTGCTGACAGCCGGCCGGCTGGCCCTGGCCGATCACTTTTTGTTGTTGGTCGTAGAGCTTGGCCCACGGCCGAAAGCCGATATTCCCGGCTTGCAGGTGATAACGCTCACCGGCGTTGAAGTCCTTGAACTTGATGTTCAACTGGCAATCGCGCCAGAGCGGCTCGGCATCCGGGCCGATATTGGTCGGCTGCACGGCAAACTGGTAACGCACGGTCAGCTCATGGCTGCCCGGCTGGACTTCGAAGTAGCGCTTGTCGATGGACGCCTGGTCATCCACCTCCAGCGCTTGCAGGGCGCTGTCGTCCGAGTGCGGGGCGAGATCGATCCAGGCTTGCGCCGGGTCGGGGTCAGGCAGGCCGGCACAACCGGCCAGCATCAGCAGGCCTCCAGTGAGCAGTAACGTGCGCATAGCGGAGCTCCAGTCAGGCGAGATAGTCTTGCGGGCAGACTCTCCAAGGATGTTTCGATGTGATCAGGCCGCGTCCAAGCCCTGGGTTACTTGATCGCGTTTTGCGCGTTTTGTTTCCGAGTGTGTTGTTTTTGTTGCTCAACGGTTGCGCCAGCGTCAGCTACTACAGCCAATTGGCCAGCGGTCAGTTGCAGCTGCTGCGGGCGCGCGAGCCGGTTTCCGAGGTGATCGCCGACCCGCATCGCGAGCAAAAATTGCGCGAGCACCTGGCGCAATCGCAAAAAGCCCGGGCCTTCGCCAGCGAGCAGTTGCACCTGCCGGACAACCAGAGCTATCGCCTGTATGCCGACATCGGCCGGCCCTACGTGGTGTGGAACGTCTTCGCCACTCAGGAATTTTCCCTCAAGCCGAACAACCATTGCTTCCCCATCGCCGGCTGCGTGGCCTATCGCGGCTACTACAGCCAGGGCGCGGCGCGCGGTGAAGCGGCACTGCAAAAGCTCAAGGGCATGGACGTGTCGATTGGAGGCGTCGAGGCCTATTCGACCCTGGGCTGGTTCAACGACCCGATCATGAGTTCGATGATGGGCTGGGGCGATGAGCGCTTGGCGACGCTGATCTTCCATGAGCTGGCGCACCAGCGTTTCTATGTGAAGGATGACACCGAGTTCAACGAGTCTTTCGCCACCTTCGTCGAGCAGGAAGGCACCCGGCAATGGCGCGCCTTCCGCGGCTTGGCTCCCGAGAACGATGCCCAGGCGCAGCATCGCGACCAGTTCATCCAGTTGATCCTCGATACCCGCGCCCGACTGGAAAGGCTCTACGCCCAGACCTTGCCCGCCGAACAGATGCGCGCGCGCAAAGCCGCGGAATTCGAGCAACTGCGCAGCGACTATCGGCAATTGCGCGACAGCCAATGGGCCGGCGACAAGCGTTATGACGCCTGGATCAACGCGCCGATGAACAACGCCCGGTTGCTGCCGTTTGGGCTGTATGACCAGTGGGTGCCGGCGTTTGCAGCGGCGTTCAAGCAAGTGGATGGGGATTGGCTGAGGTTTTATGCCGAGGTGGAGCGCTTGGGCAGGTTGCCGGGCGCAGAACGGAAGGTGGCGTTGAAGGCTCTGGCAGAGCGATAACACTCGGTGGCTGATCGGGCGTCTTCGCGAGCAGGCTCGCTCCCACACAGGATCTAATTCATAGAACCCCTGTGGGAGCGAGCCTGCTCGCGAAGCCCTTCTTGCTAACCCTTGATAAACGCCTGGTGCAACTCATCCAGGGTTTCAAAGTGATAGGCCGGCGCTTCGGCATTCAGCTCTTCAAAACTGCCAAAACCATAGCCCACCGCCGCCGCATCCAGGCCATTGCTGCGGGCGCCGATCAAGTCGTGCTTGCGGTCGCCGATCATCAGGGTCGTGGCCGGGTCGAGGCCTTCTTCCGCTACGAGATGCGCGATCAACTCGACTTTGTTGGTCCGCGTACCGTCCAGCTCGCTGCCGTAGATCACCTTGAAATGCTTGGCGAAATCGAAGTGCCGGGCGATTTCCCGAGCAAATACCCACGGCTTGGACGTCGCGATGTAAAGCTGCCGCCCTTGTCCGCCGAGGGTTTCCAGCAGCGGAGTGACACCCTCGAACACACGGTTTTCATACAGGCCGGTGACCTTGAAGCGCTCGCGGTAGAAATTCACCGCCTCCCAGGCCTTGGCTTCGTCGAAGTCATAAAACTGCATGAACGCCTGCAACAGCGGCGGGCCGATGAAGTGTTCGAGCTTGCTCAGGTCCGGTTCATCGATACCCAGTTTGGCCAGGGCAAACTGGATCGAACGGGTAATGCCCTCGCGGGGGTCGGTCAGGGTGCCATCGAGGTCGAACAATACGGTCTGGTAATGCATGAGAAATCCTGGGCGAGTGTAGGAAAGATCAGGCCTGGTCGTAGCCTTCGGCCAAGTGCAGGTTCTTGAGCTTTACGTAGTTCGCCGCGCTGTAGGTGAAAAAGGCTTTTTCTTTGTCCGTCAGCGGGCGGATCTGTTTCACCGGGCTGCCCACATACAGAAAACCGCTGTCCAGTTGCTTGCCCGGTGGCACTAGGCTGCCGGCGCCAATAATCACCTCGTCGTGGACCACCGCGCCGTCCATGACGATGCTGCCCATGCCGATCAGAATCCGGTTGCCGACGCTGCACCCGTGCAGCATCACCTTGTGCGCGATGGTCACGTCATCGCCGATCAGCAACGGGAAGCCGTCCGGGTTGAAGGGACCGGCGTGGGTGATGTGCAGCACGCAACCGTCCTGGATGCTGGTGCGCTCGCCGATCCGGATGCGGTGCATGTCGCCACGGATCACCGTCAGCGGCCAGACGGAGCTGTCATTGCCGATTTCGACGTCGCCGATAACCACCGCCGAGCCGTCGACAAAAGCGCCCTGGCCGAGCACGGGCGTGTGATTCTGGTACTTGCGAAGGGACACGATAGGCTCTCTCTCTGTTTCCGATAGCGGCTGATAGCTGCGGTGAGCGTTGATTGTAATTAAGATGGCCCCATCTATGTTCTTACATGTTTCTACAGCCAAGGTGCCCACCGTGAGCGCGAACAACCCGCTTCTGCAGTCCTACGACCTGCCGCCGTTCTCGGCGATCCGTGCCGAACACGTGCAACCGGCCATTGAACAGATCCTGGCGGACAACCGCGCAGCCATTGTCGAGATCCTCAAAACCCAGGGCAAACAACCGACCTGGGCCGGCCTGGTGCTGGCGATGGACGAACTCAACGATCGCCTCGGCGCCGCCTGGAGCCCGGTCAGCCACCTCAATGCCGTGTGCAACAGCGCCGAATTGCGCGAAGCGTACGAGGCCTGCCTGCCAGCGTTGAGCGCCTACTCCACCGAGCTGGGCCAGAACCGCGAACTGTTCCAGGCCTTCGAAGCCCTGGCCAACAGCCCCGAAGCCGCCGGTTTCGACGTGGCGCAAAAAACCATCCTGGAACACTCCCTGCGTGACTTCCGCCTGTCGGGTATCGACTTGCCGGAAGCCGAACAGAAACGTTATGCCGACGTACAGAGCAAGCTCTCCGAATTGGGTAGCCGCTTCAGCAACCAGTTGCTCGACGCCACCCAGGCCTGGACCAAGCACATCACCGACGAAGCAGCCCTCGCCGGCCTGACCGATTCGGCCAAGGCGCAAATGGCCGCCGCCGCTCAGGCCAAAGGCCTGGAAGGTTTCCTGATTACCCTGGAATTCCCGAGTTACTACGCGGTGATGACCTACGCCCACGACCGTGCGCTGCGCGAAGAAGTTTACGCCGCCTACTGCACCCGTGCGTCGGACCAGGGCCCGAATGCCGGGCAGAACGATAACGGCCCGGTCATGGAACAGATCCTCGACCTGCGTCAGGAGCTTGCCAAACTGCTGGGCTTCACCAGTTTCTCCGAGTTGAGCCTGGCCACCAAAATGGCCGAGTCCAGCGACCAGGTGCTGAGTTTCCTGCGCGACCTGGCCAAGCGCAGCAAGCCCTTCGCCACCCAGGATTTGCAACAGCTCAAGGCCTACGCCGCCGAACAAGGTTGCCCGGACCTGCAAAGCTGGGACAGCGGCTTCTACGGCGAGAAACTGCGCGAACAACGCTACAGCGTCGCCCAGGAAACCCTGCGCGCCTACTTCCCAATCGACAAAGTGCTCAGCGGCCTGTTCGCCATCGTCCAGCGTTTGTACGGCATCGAGATTGCCGAACAGAAAGGCTTCGACACCTGGCACCCGGATGTCCGTCTGTTCGAAATCAAGGAAAACGGCCAGCACGTCGGCCGCTTCTTCTTCGACCTGTATGCCCGCGCCAACAAACGCGGCGGCGCCTGGATGGACGGCGCCCGCGACCGTCGTCGCACCGCCGGTGGGACGCTGCAAAGTCCGGTGGCCAACCTGGTGTGCAACTTCACCCCGGCGGACAGCGGCAAACCCGCGCTGCTGACCCACGATGAAGTCACCACCCTGTTCCACGAATTCGGCCACGGCCTGCACCACCTGCTGACCCGCGTCGAGCATGCCGGCGTATCCGGCATCAACGGCGTGGCCTGGGATGCGGTCGAGTTGCCGAGCCAGTTCATGGAAAACTGGTGCTGGGAGCCAGAAGGCCTGGCGCTGATTTCCGGTCACTACGAAAGCGGTGAGCCGCTGCCGCAGGACCTGCTGGAAAAAATGCTCGCGGCGAAGAATTTCCAGTCTGGGCTGATGATGGTCCGTCAGATCGAATTCTCGCTGTTCGACTTCGAACTGCACGCGACCCACGGCGATGGCCGCAGTGTCGCCCAGGTGCTCGAAGGCGTGCGCAACGAGGTTTCGGTCATGCGTCCACCGGCCTACAACCGTTTCCCTAACAGCTTCGCGCACATCTTCGCCGGCGGTTACGCGGCGGGTTACTACAGCTACAAATGGGCGGAAGTGCTCTCGGCGGACGCCTTTTCCAAGTTTGAAGAAGACGGCGTGCTCAACGCCGACACCGGTCGCGCCTTCCGCGAAGCGATCCTCGCCCGTGGCGGTTCCCAGGAACCCATGGTGCTGTTCGTCGACTTCCGTGGCCGTGAGCCATCGATTGACGCACTCTTGCGCCACAGCGGCCTGAGTGAGGACGCGGCAGCATGAGTGAGGCGCCTGTGATCACGAAAAAACGCTTTATCGCCGGGGCCGTCTGCCCGGCGTGCAGCGAGCCCGACCGTTTGATGATGTGGAGCGAAGACGATGTGCCGCACCGCGAATGCGTGGCCTGCGGTTATTCCGACACGCTCAATGAACAAGGCCTGTCGGTGCCCAAGGAATTGGGCACCCGGGTCAACACCAGCGCGCTGAAGGCCCCGGACACCAAGGTTCAAGCGGTGCAGTTCTTCCCCAATCCGAAACTGAAGAAAAAACCCGAAGACTCGCATTGAGTCTTGCAGGCCTCAATACCGTCACTGCTGCGAAGCCGTGGCGGTGTTGAACCAACTCTTCATCGAACAGGTGGCAAACAGGCTGGTGCTGCAATCGCCATTGGCCAATGCCGTGCGCAACTTCTCCACATCCGCCTGCATCATGTAACGCACGCCATCCTTGAAATGACTGGTGACACCGAAGCCACCCTCCGTCATTTCATTCAGCGCCTCCTCTTTGCTCCAACCCTGCACCACCACCCGATACATGGCCGCCATCAATCCGGTCCGATCTGAACCGTGTTCGCAATGCATCAACACAGGGCCCTGGCGTTCTGCGTCCTGGATCGCCCGCAACGCCGCCAGCACTTGGCTGTCGTCGACGTGATTGGTGCGATACGGCAGTTGTACCTGCCTGATGTTCGGGTCCGAAAGCCACACGGCATCTGACTTGGGCAGAAAGCTGATGACCGTGCCGACCTTGAGTTTTTCCAGCAACGGCACCACGCCCTGGTCCGGCAGCGCACTGCGGTAAAGGGTCGGCGACATTTGATAGAGGTTGTACTGCGGCGCCAGGGATTGCGCCCACTCCGTAGGACGAAGCAGTGCCGCCTCGTCAGCCCGGACCACCGGCACGGTCAGAAATGTCAGTAGCAGAGGACAGACCAAGAGCAGAGAGCGAAAGGAAGACATGCTAGGGCGGCGCTTCAAAGGGAGGGAACAAACAGCTTCGGCTCGCGGCAGTCAAAGCCCTGTGACACGCCTGTCAAAGAATCGTGAAGCGCCGACGTATCTTTCAAGATTTGCAGAAGCATCCTACAGCCACGCCATGCCCACACCGGGTAGCGTCTCCTCGCATTCAAATGGCGAATCAGGGACGGTCGATGGCTCGCAACAAGGACATACCTCAGGTTTTGGTTTCGGGTAGTGGTGGAGGTGGCTCAGGTATCGGGGAGCGTTACCTGCGGGATATGACTCCGAGTGAACTGGCAGAGCGTGAAGCCAGGCAAAAGGCCTATGACGACATGCTGGCCAGGCAGCAGAAGTATGAAGATCGTTTCGTCAAGCAACCTAAAAAGGAAGAGCCCAAGCCCGCCATGAGGGGCTGTGTATTCGCCAAGAGCTGTAACCTCCCTGACGGCGTAATCAACCACCTCAACCCAGCCGGATTTGTCCCTGTTGAAAAACTGGCTGACTACGGACTGTGGGCGGTGCTCGGCACCGGGTCGGCAATTAGCGCTCAAGGCACCCCACTGCAACTGGTGGGCGGATCTGCCAGCGGCAGTGCAATTGCTCAACGCCTTGGCGGGTCACTTGCACTCACTTTGCTGCAAGGATCAACCGCTGTTGCCAATCGAGTTGCATTGGGCACCGTTGCGCTACTGATACCGAACACCAGCCTTTCACCCGACAGTGCCTTCTACACCCACGAACAGTACGCGACACTTGATGCGGGTCGTACCCGTGTCCGAGTTAACGCGAAGACCTTGCCGAATGGCTCAGTCAACGTTTACGGGTTCTACACGGGAGGCAAAAGGGACTGGGAAAATGTCCCTGTCATTGAGGGTAGGAAAGACGGTGAGAAATACGTTGCCGACATCGGCAACGGGATTGGGCTCACTTGGACGCCAGCAGCAAGCCCCGATGGCGTATTAGGTATCCCTGCCCTGGAAGGTGCTCCACCGTTACCGCCAGTGTGGGTATATCCGCCGACTGAGCAGGCCAATAAGATACTGGTCAACCCGACGCACCCGCCCGACTACCAAGACGCGATCATTTCGTTTCCTGGTACCGGTATTCAGCCGATCTATATTTCGCTGAGTCTGGCTGGTGATCATAGCTACCATACCGCGCCTAAAGGATTGACAGCATTTCCAGATGCTACGAGAGATAAACTAAAAAGCAGTGTGCGAGGTGGAGGAAAAAAACGTATTCGTTGGAGAGATTCCAAAGGTCGGATTTACGAGTGGGACAGTCAGCATGGAGCGGTTGAAATGTACGACAAACAGGGAAAACATCTCGGTGAATATAACCCCGAAACCGGGGAACAGACCAAACCCGCGAAACCGGGAAGAACCACGCCTAAATAAATTGAGAGGTGTTTATGCACTTGTACATCACAGGTTTTCTTCCTGACGACTTTGAAGATAGTTCGCTGAAATATGATCTGGACATAAAGCCTGAATTTGAGAAAACGGTAATGAAAATACTAGGATGGGAAAGTCTCGCGGCTGAGTCCGATGGTGACTTACCGCTGACTAATGAGCAAACTAGTCAGATAGCCTTGGCCATTAAAGAACCCCTACCCCATGACCTGGATTTATTTATCGGTGTTGTAACATAGCATCGTACGGACATGGGATGAGACAGTTGAAATGCAAGATAAACAAAGTGAAATTTAGAGCAGTTTACGTCTGTTCTGGATACGCGCGCCAATTCCGTCAAGCCTAGTCGAAAGGAAAAGAATTAGGAGTTTTTATGCACCTCTGTATTAACGGATTTTTGCACGACAGTGCCGAAGACGGCTCGCTTAAATTTGAACTTTACGTGAGCGCCTCATTTAATGATCAAATCGTTCAACTTCTCGGTCATAAAAGCCTTAACATGATGGCGCGTGCAGAGTGGTTGCTAACAAAGGAGCAAGTTAAGAAAATTGCCGCACTGATCAATGAACCTATTCCGCTTGATCTTGATGTATTCATTGGCGTCGAGGCGTAATACCTCGGGCCAATCACTCACCGCGAATGGGGCGGCAAAGCCAAATTAGCTGAGGACTACAACTATAACCCTTGGCGCTGGCATCAAGATCAGGCGCCAAGCGGCACTGGCAAGGGCACGAAGCGCGAGGTACTGTATACCCATACAGTTTCGAGTACCCCACGATGCCTACTCCCCTGCCCCCACGCGGTCGCGGCACCGCCACTAATCCGCACAATCGCTTCGCGCCGAACCGCTCAGTGGCCGAAGACGATGGTTGGTTTCAGGAGGTGCCCGAGACCCAGGGCACCGAGGTGCGCTTTGAGACGGCCAAGACCATCATCACCCGTAACAACTCGCCGGACTTGCCGTTCGACCGCTCGATCAATCCTTATCGCGGCTGTGAACACGGCTGCATCTATTGTTATGCGCGGCCCAGCCATGCCTATTGGGACATGTCGCCGGGGCTGGACTTTGAAACCAAGCTGATCGCCAAGACCAACGCCGCACAGGTCCTGGAAGAACAGCTGAGCAAACGCGGTTACCAGTGCGCGCCGATCAACCTCGGCTCCAACACCGACCCGTACCAGCCCATCGAGCGCGAGCATCGGATTACTCGGCAAACCCTGGAGGTGCTGCTGCGCTACCGGCATCCGGTGACCATCATCACCAAGGGTTCGCTGATCCTGCGCGACCTCGACCTGCTGACCGAATTGGCGCGGCAGAACCTGGTGGCGGTGATGATCAGCCTGACCACCCTCGATGACGAACTCAAACGCATCCTCGAACCCAGGGCCGCCGCGCCAAAGGCACGGTTGCGGGCGATTCGGGTAATGCGCGAGGCCGGTATTCCGGTGGGCGTGCTGTGTTCGCCGATGATTCCGATGATCAATGACAGCGAACTCGAAAGCCTGCTGACCGAGGCCCACGCAGCGGGCGCGCAAAGTGCCAACTACATGATGCTGCGCCTGCCATTGGAAGTGGCGCCGCTGTTCGAGGAATGGCTGGCGGCCCATTACCCGCAGCGGGCGGCGCACGTGTTGAGCCTGATTCGCCAGAGCCGGGGTGGCGAGTTGTACGACAGCCGCTTCGGCGCGCGGATGCGCGGTGAAGGACCATTTGCCGATCTGCTGGCGGTACGCTTCAGCAAAGCCCTTAAACGCGTGGGCCTGAATCAACGCGGGGACTTCAACCTGGACTGCACGGCCTTCTGCCCGCCCGGGCGTCAGATGGCACTGATTTAATGAAAACCGACCGAGGGTCAAACCGAGAAAAAGGCCCTTCGCCATTAGGTCAGTCACGTTTTTTGTGACCTGGAACACAGGTTCTAGAGCGGTTGATTCAGTTTGAGTTAAGTTTCGCGGGTTACGGTGTTCATCGAGTGACTGACGGGTCGGAGGTGTTCGACCTGGATGTTTTTTGACCAGCCACTGGCTTCATAGTGGAAAAAAGGGAAAGATTCCCTGACGCCACCCAAGAGGATGAATCATGAGTGACAAGGATAAACAGCCATCGGCTGCGTCGGCTTCCGCCAACCCGGAGACGGAGACCGCCGATGCAGCGCTGCAGCATATTGTTGACGGCTTTTTGCATTTTCATCATGAGGTCTTTCCCCAGCAGGAAGAGCTCTTCAAGAAACTCGCCACGGCCCAGCGGCCCCGAGCGATGTTCATCGCCTGCGCCGACTCGCGCATCGTGCCCGAACTGATTACCCACAGCTCTCCCGGCGACCTGTTCGTGACCCGCAACGTCGGCAACGTCGTGCCGCCCTACGGACAACTCAACGGTGGCGTTTCCACCGCCATCGAATACGCGGTACTGGCCCTGGGGGTGCAGCACATCATCATCTGCGGCCATTCCGATTGTGGCGCCATGCGTGCGGTGCTCAACCCGCAGAGCCTGGAGAAAATGCCCACGGTCAAAGCCTGGCTGCGCCACGCCGAAGTGGCGAAGACCATGGTCCAGGACAATTGCGACTGCGCCAACGAAACCGAGAGCATGCACATCCTCACCGAGGAAAACGTCATCGCTCAGCTGCAACACTTGCGCACCCATCCTTCGGTGGCGTCGCGCATGGCCAACGGTCAATTGTTCATCCATGGCTGGGTGTACAACATCGAGACCAGCGAAATCAAAGCCTACGACGCGGACCAGGGTAGTTTCCTGCCGCTCGATGGCAGCCATCCGATTCCGATGGCGACGCCCAAAGCGCGCTTCTAAATCTTCCTAAACACCCAAGGCGTGACGCTCCCGTGGCTGCCGATCCGGCAGCCGGGATTCGTCACGCCTGAAGAAAACCTTCGGGAGAACTGTCATGCGTGCTGCGCAATTGAAAGCTGTTCTGCCACGGGAGCTGCTGGCGTCCGTGGTGGTGTTCCTGGTCGCCCTGCCGCTGTGCATGGGTATTGCGATCGCGTCCGGCATGCCGCCGGCCAAAGGCTTGATCACCGGGATCATCGGTGGCCTGGTGGTGGGCTTTTTGGCGGGCTCGCCGCTGCAAGTCAGCGGGCCAGCGGCCGGGTTGGCAGTGCTGGTGTTTGAACTGGTGCGCCAGCACGGGATGGCCATGCTCGGGCCGATCCTGCTACTGGCCGGATTCCTGCAACTGCTGGCCGGACGCTTCAAACTCGGCTGCTGGTTCCGGGTCACCGCGCCCGCGGTGGTGTACGGCATGCTGGCGGGGATCGGCGTGCTGATCGTGCTGTCCCAGGTGCATGTGATGCTCGACGGGGCGCCCAAGCCCTCCGGGCTGGATAACCTCACCGGATTCCCCGCCGCCGTGGCGCAAGCCGTGCCCTCGTTCGGCTGGCAGGCGGGCTTGCTCGGGCTGTCGACGATTGCGGTGATGTGGCTTTGGGAAAAATTCCGCCCGCAAGCGCTGCGTTTCGTGCCGGGGGCCTTGCTCGGTGTTGGCATCGCAACAGTGGCCAGCCTGGTGCTCGCCTTGCAGGTCAAACGGGTCGAGGTGCCTGCCAATCTGGCGGAAGCCATCGACTGGTTGAAACCGGCCGACCTGCTCAACTTCGCCGACCCCAACCTGCTGATCGCCGCGTTCGCCGTGGCCTTTATCGCCAGCGCCGAGACCCTGTTGTCCGCCGCAGCGGTGGACCGCATGCACAGCGGCCAGCGCTCGGACTTCGACCGGGAATTGTCGGCGCAAGGGGTCGGCAACATGCTCTGTGGCCTGGTCGGCGCGCTGCCGATGACCGGCGTGATCGTACGCAGTTCGGCCAACGTCCAGGCCGGGGCGACCACGCGGATGTCGGCGATTTTCCATGGCCTGTGGTTGCTGGCCTTCGTGCTGTTGCTGTCCAGTGTGCTGCAAAGCATTCCCGTGGCAAGCCTGGCCGGGGTGCTGGTGTACACCGGAGTGAAGCTGGTGGACCTCAAGGCCTTTCGCGGCCTGGGCCGTTACGGGCGGATGCCGATGTTCACGTACGCGGCGACCGCGCTGGCGATCATCTTCACCGACCTGTTGACCGGCGTGCTGGTGGGCTTCGGTCTGACCCTGGCCAAACTGGCGTGGAAGGCTTCACGGCTGAAAATCAGCCTGATCGACCGCCCGCAGGACGGCGAGATGGAATTGCGCCTGGTGGGCGCCGCGACCTTCCTCAAGGTGCCGGCACTGACCCGAGTGCTGGGCAGCATTCCTCCGGGCTCGACCGTGCATGTGCCGCTCAATAACCTGAGCTATATCGACCATTCGTGCCTGGAGTTGCTGGAAGAGTGGGGCCGCGCCAACGCCAGCAAAGGCTCGACCTTGCTGATTGAGGCGCGTGGGTTGAAGCGCAGGCTGGAGGGCAGGTTGCGCACGACGACCGGGGTCGGTTCGGTGGGATAACGAGGTCTCTTCTGTAGGAGCGAGCCTGCTCGCGAAGAAGGAGTGTCAGTCGCCACAGAGGTCGACTGACACACCGCTTTCGCGAGCAGGCTCGCTCCTACAGGGTTGGGGGAATTGCCGCTGGATCAGGCCACCGGCTGTTCCAGCTCCAGACCCACGCCCAAACGGCGCGACATGCACGGCCAGCGTTTCCACGCGGTACCGGTGTCCGGGCTGCTGAGTTTCTCGCGGTAGGCTTCCACCGACTCCAGCGCAAAGCTGTCGTCGTCGAGCATTTCGTCCACGGCATGGTGCACCGCCTCATCCAGTTGGTTGGCAAATTCCTCGCCGATCAATTGGTGGGCAATCAGGTTGGCGACAGTCATGTCCAAGGGGATCAGTGGCTGGCCAAAATGCTTGATGTACAGGTCGTTGACCTCTTCGACAAATCGATGCGCCAGGTAGGCTTCATCCAGCAGGCTGTCGAGCCCGACATGCCCGGCCATGATGGCCGGCGGCTGGAGGAAATACTGCTCGGCGATTTTCAGCACCGGTTTGATCTGCGACTCGATACCCGCTTCCCTGGCGACTTCATTGGCTGCATCCAGCAGATCAGGCACTTCATCAATATAGGCGGCGACAAAACGCGTCAGCACGCCATTGGCATCGGTTTCCGGCAATTGGATAGCCGGGTGTAAATGAGGCAGTTTGCTTTCCAGCTGACGGGTCAGCAGGCCAGTGTCGGCTTCGTGTTGTTGGGCTTTTTGGATCTGCTCGCGCAATGCGGCGGTGTTCATGAAAACTCCAGGAAACATGGGCAATGAAAGAGGGAAGACATAACTTAGCTGGCTTACGAAAAATGCTAAGACGCATTTGTCATAATTATTTCATCCTTGATGCGCCCACGTTATATCGATTTGCCACCATCTGACACGCATCCTTCTCCATCCGTGGCCTTGAGCGCAAGCCCCAGCTGTTTCACCTCATTTACGCCCTCGCGTTGCGGGGTCGCAAGTGCTGTCTATACTCGGACTTGAATGGAGTTAGCTGATGACGCCCGACTGCATAGGCAGCAAGGCTCGGCGATTCAAGTTCGTAGTCTGAAAAAGCCGCTCCCTTGCCGCAGGTGAAAGCCGGCGGGATAACAAGAACGATAAGGGGAACCCGCAATGATGCGACATCCACACGTCTGGATGGGCCTCCTGTTGTGGTCATTTTTCAGTCAGGCGCAAGCCGCCTGGACTGTCAATATGGCGCCGGGAGCGACTGAAATCAGTCACGCAGTATTCGACCTGCACATGACCATTTTCTGGATCTGTGTGGTGATCGGCGTCATCGTCTTCGGCGCCATGTTCTGGTCGATGATGGTCCACCGCCGTTCCACCGGCCAAGTGGCGGCCAAGTTCCATGAAAGCACCACCGTTGAAATCCTCTGGACCATCGTGCCCTTCCTGATCCTGGTGGCCATGGCGGTTCCCGCGACCGCGACCCTGATCAAGATGTACGACGCCAGTGAGCCGGATATCGATATCCAGGTCACCGGCTACCAGTGGAAGTGGCACTACAAATACCTGGGCCAGGACGTCGAGTTCTTTAGCAACCTAGCCACCCCCGCCGATCAGATTCACAACAAGGAAGCCAAGGGCGAACACTACCTGCTGGAAGTGGACAAGCCGCTGGTGCTGCCGACTGGCGCCAAGGTGCGCTTCCTGGTGACCTCCGCCGACGTCATCCACTCCTGGTGGGTGCCGGCCTTCGCGGTCAAGCGCGATGCGATCCCCGGGTTCGTCAACGAAGCCTGGACCCGCGTCGACAAGCCCGGCCTTTACCGTGGCCAGTGCGCCGAGTTGTGCGGCAAGGACCACGGCTTCATGCCGATCGTGGTCGAGGTCAAGGAAAAGGCCGACTACGACAAGTGGCTGGGCGAACGCAAAGCCGAAGCCGCGCAGTTGGCCGAACTGACCAGCAAAGAGTGGACCCTCGACGAGCTCAAGGAGCGTGGCGACAAGGTCTACCACACCACGTGCGTGGCCTGTCACCAGGCCGAAGGCCAAGGGTTGCCGCCGATGTTCCCGGCACTCAAGGGCTCGAAAATCGCCACCGGTCCTATAAAAGACCACCTGAGCATTGTCTTCCACGGCAAGCCCGGCACCGCCATGGCGGCGTTCGGCAAGCAATTGTCGGAAGTCGATATCGCAGCGGTCGTCACCTACGAACGTAACGCTTGGGGCAACAACAAGGGTGACATGGTCACCCCGAAAGAAGTCCTGGAGCTGAAACAGGCGGAAAGCAAATGACCCAGTCCATTGCGCGTTCCCGGAACCGGTCGGGGCACTGCGCCCCGCGCCACCCAGCCCACTCGTTTGCAGGAGATCGGCCATGAGTGCTGTGATCGATGACCATGGTCATGCCGGCGCCGACCACGCCCACGGCCCCGCGAAGGGCTTGATGCGCTGGGTGCTGACCACCAACCACAAGGATATCGGCACGCTGTACCTGTGGTTCAGCTTCTGCATGTTCCTGCTGGGCGGTTCGTTCGCCATGGTGATCCGCGCCGAGCTGTTCCAGCCCGGATTGCAGATTGTCGAGCCGGCGTTCTTCAACCAGATGACCACCATGCATGGCCTGGTGATGGTCTTCGGTGCGGTAATGCCGGCGTTCGTCGGCCTCGCCAACTGGATGATCCCGTTGATGATCGGCGCGCCGGACATGGCCCTGCCACGGATGAACAACTTCAGTTTCTGGCTGCTGCCGGCGGCATTCCTGCTGTTGGTCTCGACCCTGTTCACCCCCGGTGGCGGGCCGAACTTCGGCTGGACCTTCTACGCCCCACTGTCCACGACCTACGCCCCGGAAAGCGTGACCTTCTTCATATTTGCCATTCACTTGATGGGCATCAGCTCGATCATGGGCGCGATCAACGTGGTCGCCACCATCCTCAACCTGCGCGCCCCCGGCATGACCCTGATGAAGATGCCGCTGTTCGTCTGGACCTGGCTGATTACCGCGTTCCT
>Ga0247742_10000432_pt1 | contig 34796 bp, 23 predicted proteins | sample UWRJL208509C2_FD_180944 | JGI IMG/M metagenome (GOLD analysis project Ga0247742, IMG submission 180944) | Plant litter microbial communities from Arlington Agricultural Research Station in Wisconsin, United States - UWRJ-L208-509C-2 | ecosystem: Environmental > Terrestrial > Plant litter >...
GAAATGTTATAAAGTAGCATCGCTTGCCTGCACCCGTGCAAGAAGTCACGCTATGTATCCCATGACCGATCTCCCCATCGAATCCCCCGTCGATCCAGAAGCGCGCCGGCGTTGGTGGCACGTGGCCGATCGCGTCGGTGCACTGGCTTCGTTCCTGTGCGCCATCCACTGCGCTGCGCTCCCGTTCGTGCTGGCGCTGCTGCCGGTGTTGGGTCTCTCTTTCCTTGCCGACCACCGCTTCGAAGCGGGTTTCGTGGCGTTTGCCTGCGTTCTTGCCAGTGCGGCACTGATCTCCGGCTTCCGTCGGCACCGCCGCCGCCTTCCGCTGGTCCTGGCGACGCCAGGCCTGATGCTGCTGGTATTGGGCGTGACCTTCCTGCACAGCGACTCGCTCATCGTCCACAGCGTGCTCGTCACCTGCGGTGGGTTCCTGCTGGCCTCGGCGCATTTCGTGAACCTTCGGGTGGACCGCAGCGAGCACGCGGGCCATATCCACGGCCCGTCCTGCGCGCACCCGTGATTGTGTAACCGCGGCACGATTACCTAGCCTTCGCGCATGGCACACGACCACTCCCGCGCTCACGCCGGCCACTCGCACGGCGAAGCTCACGCGCACGACCACGGGCACGTTGAAGGAAGCAGCGAGAAGAAGCTGCTGTTCGCCTTCGTCCTGACCCTGATCATGTTGCTGGTCGAGGCAGCCGGTGGCCTGGTTTCCGGCTCGCTGGCGCTGCTGGCCGATGCAGGCCACATGCTTGTGGACGCGCTGGCCCTGTTGCTCGCCTTCCTCGGTGCACGTTTTGCCGCCCGGCCCGCCGACGCGCAGCGCAGCTTCGGCTACGGCCGTATCGAGGTGCTCGCCGGTTTCGTGAATGCGCTGACCCAGTTCGCCCTGGTGGCTTTCATCGTCGCGGAGGCCGTGCAGCGACTGTTCGATCCGCAGCCCATTCTTTCCGGTGTGATGCTGGTGGTGGCGGTGATCGGCCTGGTTGCTAACGTGGTGGTGTTACGCACGCTGCACGGACACGACCCGGACGATGTGAATATCGCAGGCGCGAGCCTGCACGTACTCGGTGACCTGCTCGGCTCGGTCGCCGCCGTGCTCGCTGCGCTGGCCGTGCGTTGGGCCGGCTGGCTCTGGGCGGACCCGGTGCTATCCATCCTGGTTTCCCTGTTGATCCTGCGCAGCGCGTGGTCGCTGCTGCGTCGCTCGGGTCATATCCTGCTGGAGGGCACCCCCGAGGGCGTGCACCTGGCGGACATCGAAAAGGGCCTGCGCGAGGCCGACGAGAACATCCTGGACATCCATCACGTGCATGTCTGGCAGGTCACCGCCGGCTCGCGGATGGCCACGTTGCATGCCGAACTGAGGCCCGGCGCGGATCAATCGCGCTGTCTCACCGCCATCAAGACCATGCTCGTCGAGCGTTGGCAGGTGGGTCATGTCACCGTCCAATTCGACCCCGGCCCCTGTCCAGACGAGCTCGAGGGCTGCGGCAAGGGCGGCCAGCGGGTTCACTGAACGGCCCTCAGGCTTGCCATTTACGCCGCCGCTGATACGATGGCCGGCCGTTCCTCTTCACTTTTCAGAATCAAGGAGTTTCCCATGGGCAAGGGCGATCGCCGCACCCGTCGCGGCAAGATCAACCGTTCCAGCTATGGCAATGCTCGTCCGCACGTTGACGTCGTCAGCGGTGCAGCCGTTGCAAAGCCGGCCGCCGCAAAGCCGGCCGCTGCCGCTGCCAAGAAGGCGGCCCCGCGCAAGAAGGCTTGATCGCCTTTGCAGCGTGAGATGAGAAGCCCCGCATTGCGGGGCTTTTTGTTTGGCTCTTCGTGGGATCGTCTGGCTAACGTGGGACTGGCTGGCTCCCTGTGGGAGCCGCTTCAGCGGCGATTCGCCAGACAACCCAATCAGAGCTCCAGCCGGTCGCCGAATTCGAAATGGCTCTCTGCGGGTGCGGCGATGGCGTTCTGCAGGACGATGCCGGGAAAGATGTTGTTTTCGATGCCGGCGTGATTATCGCTATTGTACAGGTAGGGTACGTGCGACCACACGCGGTAACCGAGGGCCTTGATCGACGCAACTTCCGCCGCAGCGGTGTCCATGCCCGACAGGCGCACGTAGAGCAGGGGACGGTGCTCGCGCAGGGTTTCTCCGGCTCCGGCGAGCGCGTCGACGAGGGTGTCGGCCAGATTGAATTTCATCAGGTGCACGGATTCCAGTTGCAGGCTGTCTATCGTGATCGCGCGTACGGCTTCCTTTGCGCCAAACGAGTGCAGCCCTGCGCTGCGGTCCAGCCAGACCGGATGCGTGAAAACGTTGTCGAGCCGGTTGAGCGCAACGTTCGCGCAGAGCTGCTGAAAGCGCACGCGGCGCGGTTCCACGACATGCACCTGTCCGAGCGGGCCGACCGCGTGAGCCATCCATAGGGCATGCGCCGCGAAATCGCCGCCAAACTCAAGGACGGTGTGGCCTTCTTCGATCAGGCCGCTCAGCAGGTTGGTCTCGTGCTCGGCCCATTCGCCATAGAGCTGGAGCGACCGCGCGACGATGTCGTCGGTGGCGATCGCCGCGGTAATGCCGTAGCGCGTGTGCCAGAACGGCGGAGACGACTCGTCGGGGGAGTGGGGGAGGCTCATGGATGTGCGGCGTTCCTGATCTAGAGAGTGGCGCGTGCGATGGCGAGCTGGCGTACGGCCTGCGCAAGCGCGTGTCGGTCGTGGCCGGTGGTATCGGCCGTCTGGGTCCAGCCGCGGCAGGCGTCGCGCCAGAGATTGAGCAGATGGGTGTCGTCACCGCCGCTGCGCCATGCGGCCTCGCACAGCGCGCTGGCACCGGCGAAATCGCCCTCGCGCAGGCGCGTCGCCGCCATGGCGGTGCGTGCGCCGACGGAATCGGCTTCCATCGATGCGAGTTCACGCCCTAGCGATGCCGCCACTTCACCCTGGATCGCGCGCCCGGGTAGCGACTCATACGTCAGCTGGATGGAGAGACGACACTCGAGCGCATCCATTCGCCATGCGGGATCCTGCTCGGCGAGAAAGGCATGCGTGAGCCCCAGCGAACAGGCATCGACAGCATCGGCCGGTGGTAGCGCCATCGCGCGCAGGCGTGCGCAGCGCGCGAGCAGCAATGCCGTGCCGGCGTCGCCGCTTTGCGTGTAGGCGTCCTCAAGAAGGGTTTGCGCCCGTTGCAGACTGGTCAGGCGTACCGCCCCTTTCTCGCCCTCCGCCCGCTGGAGAAGGATCTCGGCGCGTCGATAAAGGGCACGTGCTGCCGCCCCGGGCCCGATAGCGGCGAGACGATCGCACAAGGCTTCGGCTTCGGCCTGGCGCGCGGCGGCACCACCACCGAGAAGCCAACCGGCCCATGTCAGCTGCACGTCGATCCATGCGTCGAGCACGGGCAGTTCCTCAGCCCCGAGGTCGACTGTCTGGCGTGACTGCAACGCGCGTAGGGCGAACAATCGCGTCGCCCCCGAAAGACGCTCGATGCGAGCCAACTCAACCCGAATGGCGCGGGCCACCCAATGCGGACGCTCGTCGTCCTCAGCGCGATTCATGCCGTCGCGGGTGCGCTGCGCGGCATCCTCGAGCAGCGCTTCGGCGTCCCGTCGGCGCAGGTCGCGCGAGCGCAGCACGAGGATGGCCGGCGCGAGCCAGCGTGCCAGGCGGGCATCGTCGTCATCGCCCCTGCAGGCGGCTTCGACGAGGACCTGCCAGGCATCGATAGCGGCGGTGCCCTCGCCGACGCGACGAATTTCCGGGAAGCGTTCGTCGCCGACCAGGTGCAGGGCGGGACTCGTATCGATCGACTGGAGATGCTCAAGCAGCGTGTCGCCGCGTGGCTGGGTCGAGGGCGCAGGCAAGAGCAGATCGACGGGGTCGGGGACCAGGTAGATCAACGGTGTTGCGTAGGGCGAGTCCTCGTAGACCCAATCAGGTGGTTTCAGGTCGATGGCCTCGGCAGGCGGCACGGGAACGTCGGAGGCGAATAGCTCCGCGATGGACGGAGCCGGAGTGGGCGTGAGGCGAGGTCGTCGTCGGCGACGCCAGAAGAGCCAGGCGCCGGTGCCGGCCATGAAGGCGGCGGCAGTCATGGTGAGCACCCGGCTTAGCCAGTTGCTGGAAGCCTCCGACGCGGTGGGTTCCGTGGGTGCGGCAGGTTCCGGAAGTGGCGAGTGCGCACCTGGGGCGCCACCGGGCACGAGTGCCGTCGACCCCGGCGGGGGCGGCGATTCCATGGCGTCGAGCATTCGCGATACGTCGCGCATCTGCCGTGCGCGCGTGCTGCGTTCGGCGGCGGTCTCCCGGGAGTCGGCGCAGCCACCGAGTAGCGATAGCGCGAACATCAGGCTTGCGACGCGGAGGGACGTGGCGCGGTTCCCGCGGCGTGCTGGCGATGTAGCATTCAACGGTGTTCCTTACGACGCGCGGCGCGTGCCACGCGAGAGCGACGTAGCCGATCTTAGGCGAGAAGTTCCCGCCTATCGATGGAACTATTCGGAAAAATGGCGCGGATTACGTTACTTCGGGACGTTCGCCGGCGACCCGCACTTCGCGCAGCAGGTCGCCGCCAATCCAGTAGCAAAGCTCGGGCAGATGGCGGATGTTCCAGATGGCAAGGTCGGCACGTCGACCCAGGACAAGCATGCCGCGGTCGTTGAGGCCAAGAGCGCGCGCGGCGTGGATCGTCGCGCCACGCAGCGCCTCTTCGGGCGTCAGGCGGAACAAGGTGCAGGCCATGCCCATCGCCAGGCGCAGCGAGAGCAGGGGAGAGGTGCCGGGATTGAGGTCGGTCGCAACCGCCATGGCCACGCCGTGACGACGGAACGCGTCGACAGGCGGTGGGCGGGTGTCGCGAAGGGCGTAGTAGGCGCCAGGCAGGAGCACGGCAACCGTGCCGGCCTCGGCCATGGCGCGGACGCCCTCGTCGCTGGTCCATTCGAGGTGGTCGGCGGAGAGACCGCCGTAGCGGGCGACCAGCGACGCGCCGCCCAGGTCGGACAGCTGTTCAGCGTGCAGCTTGACCGGCAGGCCCAGTTCGCTCGCCTTGAGGAAAAGCCGCTCGGTCTCGGCATGGGTGAAGCCGATGCCCTCGCAGAACGCGTCCACCGCGTCGACCAGGTCTTCGCCGGCCAGCGAAGGCAGCATGGTGTCGCAGACGAGCGCAACGTACTCGTCGCGTCGCCCTGCGTACTCCGGCGGCAGGGCATGCATCCCCAGGAAGCTGGTGCGCACGTCGATACCCAGTTCGACGCCGATGCGTCGTGCGACGCGGAGCATGCGTCGCTCGGCATCGGGCTCCAGGCCGTACCCGGATTTGATTTCCAGCGTGGTGACACCGTCCGCCAGCAAGGCTCTTGCACGCGGCAGGGACTGCCGCAGCAGTTCATCTTCGCTGGCTGCGCGAGTGGCTCGTACGCTGGACACGATGCCGCCGCCGGCACGCGCGATTTCCTCGTAAGTGGCGCCTTCGAGGCGTTGCTCGAATTCCTGCGCGCGATCGCCGCCGAACACGAGATGGGTGTGGCAATCGATGAGGCCGGGGGTCACCCAGGTGCCGGGAAGGGACTCGACCCGATGCGACAAGGTATGCGGCTCGCCCGGAAGGTCGCTGCGGGCGCCGGCGAACGTGATGACACCATCGCGCCAGCCGATCGCGCCCTCCGCGATGGCTCCGTAGGGCACGCCGTTGTCGACGAGCGTGGCGAGGCCGACATCGAGCAGCAGGCCGTCCCAGCGGTCATCGATCGTCATGGCGAGGTCACTCCTTCGGTGGCGGGAGATTCGCGGCGCACGCGCTCCTCCTCGTATTTGTCAATGAGAATGTCGGCCAGCGCGCGGTAGACAGGGACGCCGCAGACCAGGCCGGACACCGCGCGGGCCAGCAGGCAGGCGGCCATGATAGGCAGCGCCATCTGATGGTTGGCCGTGAGCTCCAGCGAAATGACCACTGCCGTCAGCGGCGCCTGGGTGACGCCGGCGAGATACGCGGCCATGCCGAGCAGCACCACCGCCGATGTATCCGCACTGGGCAATAGCTGGGCGATATTGCCGCCGAGTCCGGCACCCACGGCGAGTGCCGGGGAGAAGATCCCGCCGGGAATGCCGGCCCACGACGAGGCGATGTTGCCGAGAAACTTCAGTACGCCAAACAGCGGGCCGGTGTCGCTGTGACCCTGCAGAATGTCGCGCGCCTGGGCATAGCCCGTACCGTAGAGGCCGTTGGCGCTGAGCAGGCTGAGCAAGACGAGCGCCAGGCCGCAGGCTGCCGCGAAGACCACGGGCTGGCGCGCACGAAGCCGCCCCATGGCACCGCGAAAGCCCAGGGCCGATGGAATGATCAGGCGTGCGAACAGGCCGCCGGCAAGGCCGCCGACGATGCCGGTGAGCAGGACGGCGATCCAGGCCCTGCCCAGTGGCAAGGCAGCGGTGATGTCGCCGAAGTACGCGTAGTTGCCGACGATGCCGAGGGAGACGACGCCGGCCACGACGATGGCAGTGAGCAGCGTGCCGCTGATGCGATGTTCGAACGTGCCGGACATCTCTTCGATGGCGAAGACCACGCCGGCCAGCGGGGTGTTGAAGGCGGCCGCGAGACCAGCGGCCGAGCCGGCGAGGATGAACCGGCCCGCCGCGGTGGGATCGTCGAAACCGAACCGTCGGCCCATGGAATACAGAAGGCCGGCGCCTATATGCACGGTCGGTCCTTCGCGGCCGACCGAGGCGCCACCGAGCAGGGCTGCCAGGGTGAGCGCCATCTTGCCCGCGGCTACCTTCAGCGAAAGCAGGCGCGTGCGGAAGTCATCGTCCTCCACTTTCAATGCAGCGATGGCCTGCGGGATGCCGGAGCCACGGGTGGCCTTCATCGCGCCCTGGGTCAGCCAGCAGAGCAGGGCAAACACGGCGGGGGTGATAAGCAACGGCACCCACCAGCCATGCGAGGCGACGCTGTGGAAGATCCCGAAGGCGAAATCCGCCGCTTTCGCGAAGAGCACGGCGGCGAGGCCGACCACGATCGCGCCGGACCAGAAAAGGATGCGGCGGCGCCATTGCTCCGGTGACAGCCATTCGTGCTGGCGGAATTGCCGAAGGCGGGTGAAGTTCACTTCCCCTCCGGCATGCGCGACCAGCGTACCTGGTAGAGGTCGAAGCGGCGGTCCTTCAGGTTCGTCACCGCGCCGGAGTTGCGTGCGCGGGCGAGATTTTCCAGGCGTAAGTCGGCAAACAAGACGGTCTCGATGTTAGGTGTGGAGTCCGCGGCGATGCCGTCGCGCGCGAAAGGCAGATCGCTCGGTGTGAGGATGCAGCTCTGCGCGTACTGGATATCGAAGTTATTTACGCCGGGCAGGTTGCCGACATTGCCGGAAAGCACGACGTAGCACTGGTTTTCGATGGCGCGCGCCTGCGAGCAGTAACGCACGCGAAGGTAGCCCTCGCGCACGTCGGTGCAGAACGGCACGAACAGGATGAGCGCACCCTGGTCGGTGAGGTGACGGGCCACTTCGGGAAACTCCGAGTCGTAGCAGATCATCACGCCGATCGGCCCGCAGTCGGTCTGGATCGTCGCGGCCGTATCGCCACCGGTGATGTTCCAGACATTGCGCTCGCTTGGCGTGGGGTGCAGCTTCTCGCGCTCGTGGATCGAGCCGTCGCGCAGGCACACGTAGCAGACGTTGTGAATGTCTCCGTTCGGCTGCCGCGTGGGGTGTGAGCCACCGATGATGTTGATGTTGTAGTGCACGGCGAGGCGATGGAACATCGCCTTGACCTCGTCGGTGTACTCCGAGAGCCGGCGAATGGAATCCACCGGCGACAGCTCGGCGTTCTCGATCGAGAGCAACTGCAGTGTGATCAGCTCGGGAAAGGCGACAAAGTCGGCATCGTAGTCCGCGGCAATGTCGACGAAGTATTCCACCTGAGTGGCGAACTCGGCGAAGGAGCTGATCCGTCGCTGCTGGTACTGCACCGAGGCCACGCGCACGGAGTCCGGGAGACGATGGCTCTGCGAGACCTTGGGCGTATCCGGGTGATCGTGCAGCTGCGGGTTGCGCCAGATCAGGTGCGCCGCGTAACCGAGCGATTCATGATCGGAAGGCACGTACTCGCGGAGCAGGCCGATCACTTCGAAACCATTGCGCAGCTGGAAACTCAGCGTCGCATCACGACGGCTGCCGTCAACCACGGCCTGTACATAGCCCTCCGCACTGCCGTAGCGGCTGATCGCGCGGGCCAGACCCGGCATGCGACCACCGAAAACGATGCCGCGAAGTTTGAGGTCGGTGCACAGTCGCTTGCGCGCCATGTACAGGCGCTGCCCGATGCGCATGCCGCGGTAATCCGGATGCACCACCACTTCCATGCCGTAGAGCCAGTCGCCCTTGGGGTCGTGACGTGACGCGAAGCCGCCACCGGTGATCTGCATCCAGGTATGCGGCGCGAGCGCCACGGCTTCGTTGATGCGGAAGGTGGCGCAGAAGCCGACGATCTTCCCCTCGTACTCGACCACGAACTGGCCTTCGGGGAAGTGGGTCTGCTGGCCCTGAAGCATTTCCGCCGAGTGGCCCCATTCGGGCGTATAGACGCGGGCGGTGAGGGCGACGAGTTCGGGCACGTCCGTCGGGCGCGCCAGACGAAGAAGCAGCTTCGGCGATTGAGCGGCAATGATCTCGGTCATTCCCGCATTATGCCCGTCGGTTACCATGCCCGCTGGATCCCACAGGACGCCCCCATGTCACACGCCACCTTGACCGCGGATTTCCTCTGGCAGGAAGGCAACTGGCATGCGGGAGGGCCGGCGCTGGCTATCGCCGGCGCGCGGTTCGCTCCCGCCTCCGCCGCTGCCGGCGAGCGCATCGGCCGCTTCGTGCTGCCCGGCATGCCGAATCTGCATTCGCATGCCTTCCAGCGGGCGATGGCGGGCCTGGCGGAGCGGCGCGGCCCCGGTGAGGACAGCTTCTGGACCTGGCGCGAGACGATGTATGCCTTCGCCGAAGCGATCGATCCGGACGACCTGAAGGCCATCGCCACCCAGCTTTATGTCGAGATGGTGAAGGCGGGATACACGCAGGTCTGTGAGTTCCACTATCTGCATCATGGCCCGCGCGGCGTCCATTACGCCGACCCCGCGGCGATGTCGCTGGCGTTGATCGAGGCGGCGAAGGAGGCCGGCATCGGCCTGACCCTGTTGCCCGTGCTCTACATGACCGGCGGCTTCGACGGTCGCCCGTTGACCGAGCGCCAGCAGCGCTTCCGTCATGACGTGGGCCAGTACGTGGCTCTGCTAGAGCGCCTCGCGCCCTTGCAGAACGACATGCTGCGCCTGGGCATCGCACTGCATTCGCTGCGCGCCGTGCCGGAAGAGGCCATGCGCGCGCTGCTGGCCAGCGGCGTGTGCCGCGAACTGCCCATCCATATCCATATCGCTGAACAGATCGGCGAAGTGCAGGACTGCCTCGCCGCGCGCGGCGCGCGTCCGGTCGAATGGTTGCTCGACCATGCGGACGTGGACTCGCGCTGGACCCTGATCCACGCGACGCATCTGACGCCACACGAAACCGATCGCCTGGCGAAAAGCGGCGCGGTCGCGGGGCTCTGCCCGACCACGGAAGCCAATCTCGGCGACGGGCTGTTTCCGCTGGCTGCCTTCATCGATGCGGGCGGCACGCTGGGCATCGGCTCGGACTCGCACATTTCCGTGTCGCCGGTGGAGGAGCTGCGCTGGCTGGAGTATGGCCAGCGCCTGATTACACGCCATCGCAACGTGGCCGCCCGGCGGCCGGAAGAAAGCGTCGGCACGACGCTCTGGCAGCGTGCCTTGCAAGGCGGTGCCCTTGCCGCGGCCACGGATATCGCACGGCTTGGGGAAGGTGCGCGCGCCGATCTCCTCGTCCTCGATGACCGTTCGCCGCTGCTCGCCGCGCGAGACGAGGCCGACGTGATCGACAGCTTCCTCTTCGCCGGCAATACCCCGCTGGTGCGCGACGTGATGGTCGGTGGGCAATGGCGCGTGCGCGACTTTACCCACGTTGCCGAGCGATCCGCCGCCGAGGCCTACCGCGTGGTGGTCGAGAGATTGGCCGCCGCCTGAGACGCGGGTCCCGACGGGCACTTGGGTTTTCCGTAGAGGCCTTCCGCCGCAGGTTCGTTGCGCCTGGCTGCATCGGGCGAGGCATAGACAGTGACGCCGAGATCACAGTGGTTGTCGCGAAGGGTGAAGCGGACCGTGTCCACGCGTGTCGGCGGCGCGTCGTCGAGCGTGCATCTGCTGCCCTTCGCCAGGCGGATCGTCACGCTGTTGTCGCCGGTATCGACCACCTCGAAGCCGGCGTTGCTGCAATCTTTCCAGGTGAGTGTGTTGTTGCTCTCGATACTGAGCATGCGCAGGCCGATGAAGGCGTTGCTGTAAGGCTCCCAGTCGCCGGCGAGCCAGGCTGGCGCGGGCTGGGCGGTGGCGAAGAGGGCCAGGGCGAGGAGGGGGTGCATCGGCTGATCCTTGACGTTGTGCTGCGCAGGCATCGCCGCTGAAGCGGCTCCCACAGTGTCAAGGGTAATGTGGGAGCCGCTTCAGCGGCGATGCTTTTAGCAGGAGCCGATTCATCGGCGAACCGGTGCTTGCATCACCCCTCAGATCATGCTCTATTCGACCCATGACCCGCCTCACCGCCAATAACGCCAATACCAATAATGCCCGGAACCCCGGGAGGGTCGGCGTGTAGGCGGTTTTAGCGAAAGCACCCCACACACGAAAGGCCCGCCCTCACCAGGCGGGCCTTTTTCTTTGCGCCTTTCTCTTCTCAGTAACGTTCCAGATACCGACCAGGAGTGACAAAACATGTGTTCGATCTTCGGGATGTTCGGCCTCGCCGCCGGCGACGACCTGATCGCCCTGCGCACGCGAGCGATGGAGCTTTCCCAGCGGCAGCGCCATCGCGGCCCTGACTGGAGCGGCGTCTACGTCGACCAGGGCGCGATTCTCGTGCATGAGCGCCTCGCCATCGTCGACCCCGCCAGTGGCGCCCAGCCGCTGCGTTCGCCCGAAGGCGATCTTGCCCTGGCCGTGAACGGCGAGATCTATAACCACCGCGAACTGCGTGCCGCCAGCTCCTACGCCTTCACCACGGGTTCCGACTGCGAGGTCATCAACGCGCTCTACCGCGAACACGGCACGGGATTCCTCGGCCAGCTCAACGGTATTTTCGCCTTCGCCCTCTGGGACGCTGGCCGGAAACGTTTCCTGATCGCCCGCGATGCGCTCGGCGTTTGCCCGCTCTATTGGGGCCATGATCGGGCAGGGCGCCTTTGCGTCGCCTCGGAGATGAAGTCGCTGGTCGGCGTGTGTGCGGATGTCGCCCCTTTTCCGCCCGGCCATGTCTACGACAGCGAAACGGGCGAGGCGGTGCGTTACTGGACGCCGGCCTGGCGAGACTATGACGTCACCGCGGGGCGAACGATCGAGCCGAAAGACCTCCGCGCCGCCTTCGAAGCAGCTGTGCATCGGCAGATGATGACGGACGTGCCGTACGGCGTGCTGCTCTCCGGCGGCCTCGATTCCTCCCTCGTCGCCGCCGTGGCCGCCAGCTTCGCTCGCCGCCGCATCGAGGAAGACGACCGCGGTGAAGCCTGGTGGCCGCGCTTGCATTCCTTCGCCATCGGCCTGGAAGGCTCGCCCGACCTCAAGGCTGCCGAAGTCGCCGCCGAAGCGCTGGGCACCGTGCACCACGGCTTCCGCTACACCTTCGAGGAAGGCCTCGACGCCTTGCCCGAAGTCATCCGGCATATCGAAACGTATGACGTCACGACGATCCGCGCTTCTACACCCATGTTCCTGCTGGCCCGGCGGATCAAGGCGATGGGTGTAAAGATGGTGCTGTCCGGCGAGGGCTCGGATGAGATATTTGGCGGCTACCTGTATTTCCACAAGGCGCCTTCGGCGCGGGCCTTCCACGAGGAGACGATCCGCAAGCTGGACGCGCTGCATTATTACGACTGCCTGCGTGCGAACAAATCCATGTCGGCCTGGGGCGTGGAGGCACGCGTGCCCTTCCTGGATACCGAGTTCCTCGACGTTGCCATGGCGTTCGATGCCGAAGCGAAGATGGTCGCGCGCAAGGGCATAGAGAAAGGCATCCTGCGCGAAGCCTTCCAGGGCGCGCTGCCCGAGGAGATTCTCTGGCGGCAGAAAGAGCAGTTCAGCGACGGCGTGGGGTATGGCTGGATCGACGGACTCAAGGCCCATGCCGAGGCCATGGTCTCCGACCGCGAGTTCGGTGCCGCCGGCGCCCGCTTCCCCCATAACACCCCGGCAACGAAGGAAGCCTTCTTCTACCGGACACTCTTCGAGAAGCATTTCCCGGGCGAGGCCTGCGCGGCCACGGTGCCGGGCGGCAAGTCGATCGCATGCTCCTCGCCGGCGGCCATTGAATGGGATCCCGCCTTCGCCGCTGCCGTCGACCCCTCGGGCCGAGCCATCCGGGGCGTCCACCAGGAGGCCCTCCCTGCCTGAGATAGCCTTGTGGAAGCCGATTCATCGGCGCTCCCGCGCCAGCGGGGCAGGGTGAGGCAAGCACCCAATCGCCGCTGAAGCGGCTCCCACAGGAGTCGCTCCCACAAGGAGCAGGGTATGGCAGGATTTGTTAGGATTAGCCGCTTTAGCCGGCACGATCCCGCGCCGCACCAGCAGGCAAGCCAACCATGATCGAGACCAATCCGATCCTCGCGCAGATTGCGGACCTCACGGGCCGTGTCGAGTCGCTTAGGGGGTATCTTTGACTACGCAGTCAAGAAAGAACGCCTCGAAGAAGTAACCCGCGAACTGGAGAATCCCAAGGTCTGGGACGATCCCAAGCGCGCCCAGGAACTGGGTCGCGAGCGCTCGCAGCTCGACGGCATCGTCACCGGCATCGATGAGATGTCCGGCTCGCTCGCCGATTCGAAGGAACTGCTCGAGATGGCCGCCGCCGATGGCGACAACGACACCGTGCAGTCGATCGTCGGCGACCTGAACAAGATCGACGCCCGCGTGAGCAAGCTGGAGTTCCAGCGCATGTTCTCCGGCGAGCTCGACTCCGCTGCGGCCTTCGTCGATGTCCAGGCCGGTGCCGGTGGCACCGAAGCCCAGGACTGGGCGGAAATCCTCCTGCGCATGTACCTGCGCTGGGCGGAGTCGCGCGGTTGGAAAACCGAAATGATGGAAGTCAGCGCGGGTGACGTCGCAGGCATCAAGTCGGCCACCTTCCGCGTGGAAGGCGACTACGCCTATGGCTGGCTGAAGACTGAGATCGGCGTGCATCGCCTGGTCCGCAAGAGCCCGTTCGACTCCGACAACCGCCGGCACACCAGCTTCACTTCGGTGTTCGTCTCGCCGGAAGTCGACGACAACATCGAGATCGACATCAATCCGGCGGACCTGCGCACGGACGTCTACCGTTCGTCCGGCGCCGGTGGCCAGCACGTCAACAAGACCGAGTCGGCCGTGCGTATCACGCATATCCCGACCAATACGGTCGTGGCATGCCAGACCGAACGCAGCCAGCACGCCAACCGCGACCGCGCGATGAAAATGCTCAAAGCCAAGCTGTACGAGCTGGAAGTGCAGAAGCGCAACGTCGAGCGGGATGCGCTGGAAGCGACCAAGTCCGACATCGGCTGGGGCAGCCAGATCCGCAACTACGTGCTCGACCAGTCGCGCATCAAGGATCTTCGCACCGGTCTTGAACGCACCGACACCCAGAAGGTGCTCGATGGCGATCTCGACGGATTCGTCGAAGCCAGCCTGAAGTCCGGCCTCGAGGCCGGCTCCAAGCGCCTCGATGCCTGATGTCCCGGGGGCGCATCAGCGCCCCCGTTTCCCATACACGAAGCCAGAATCACACCATGACCGACGACACCAGCGCCGACGCTCCCGTTACCGCCGCCGAAGAGAACCGCCTCATCGCCGAGCGTCGCGAGAAACTGAAATCGCTGCGTGCGCAGGGCATCGCTTATCCGAACGACTTCAAAGTGGACAGCTTCGCGGGTGACCTGCAGGTCGAGTTCGCCGACAAGGACACCTGGACGGCCGAGGCCATCGAGGGCACGCCGCGCCGCGTGACGGTCGCCGGTCGCATCATCCTGATGCGCGGGCAGGGCAAGGTGAGCTTCGTGCAGATGCAGGACGGCACGGGCCGCATCCAGCTGTTCGTCCACCAGGGCACCCTGGGCGAGGAAGGCTACGACGCATTCAAGCGGTGGGACCTTGGCGACATCGTCGGAGCCGAAGGCGTGCTCATGCGTACCAAGACCGGCGAGCTGTCGGTGAAGGTCGATGCGATGCGCCTGCTCACCAAGTCGCTGCGCGGCCTGCCGGACAAGCACCACGGGCTGGCCGATGTCGAGCAGCGCTATCGCCAGCGCTATGTCGACCTCATCGTCACCGAAGAGTCGCGCCGCACCTTCGCGCTGCGCTCGAAGATCATCAGCCATGTGCGCCGCTGGCTCGAAGCCGAACCGCGTCGCTTCATGGAAGTCGAAACGCCGATGATGCACGTGATCCCGGGCGGTGCCACGGCGCGCCCGTTCACCACTCACCACAACGCGCTCGATATCCCGCTGTTCCTGCGCGTGGCGCCCGAGCTCTACCTCAAGCGCCTGGTCGTCGGTGGTTTCGACCGCGTCTATGAGATCAACCGCAACTTCCGTAACGAGGGCGTGTCCACGCGACACAACCCCGAGTTCACCATGCTCGAGCTGTACCAGGCGTACGCCACGTACCACGAGATCATGGACATCACCGAAGGCATGATCCGCACGGCGGCAGCCGACGTGGTCGGCAGCACGGTGATCGAATGGGACGGCGAGACCATCGATATCGGTCCGGCGTTCCGTCGCTGGCGCATGGAAGACGCCGTGCTCGAACTCAATCCCGAGATCAAGCCGGCCGACCTTCGCGACCGCGAAGCGATGGCCGCACATGCGAAGCGTCTGGGCATCCACGTGAAACCCGGTTACGGTTGGGGCAAGCTGCTGCTGGAAGTCTTCGAGGCGACCGTGGAGCACACGCTCATCCAGCCGACCTTCATCACCGACCACCCGGTCGAGGTATCGCCGCTGGCGCGCGAAAGTGACACGGACAAGGGCATCACCGACCGCTTCGAGTTGTTCATCAACGGTAAGGAACTCGCTAACGGCTTCTCCGAACTCAACGATTCCGAAGACCAGGCCGCGCGCTTCCAGGCCCAGGTGGATGCCAAGGACGCCGGCGACGACGAGGCGATGCATTACGACGCCGACTACATCCGCGCGCTCGAAGTCGGCCTGCCGCCGACCGGCGGCCTCGGTGTCGGCATCGATCGTCTCGTCATGCTGCTGACCGGTTCCTCGTCGATCCGCGACGTCCTGTTGTTCCCGACCATGCGTCCCGAGGCCTGATAAGGAGCCCCCACATGTTCTACGCCATCACCGGTATCGATCACCCGAACTCGCTTGAAAAGCGCCTCTCCGTACGCCCGGCACACGTGGCCCGGCTTTCGGCGCTCAAGGAAGAGGGCCGCCTGAAGCTGGCCGGTCCATTCCCGGCTATCGACGCCGAGGATCCGGGCGAGGCCGGCTTCACCGGCAGCCTGATCGTGGCCGAATTCGAAAGCCTCGAGGCCGCCCAGGCCTGGGCGGATGCCGATCCGTACATTGGCGCGGGCGTATACCGCGAGGTTACGGTCCGCCCCCTGCGCGTCGTTCTGCCGTGACCGTCGAGAAGGTCGAGCGCATCCGCCAGCGGCTGACCGAGGCCCTGGCCCCGGTGCAGCTGGACGTAATCGACGAGGGTCACAAGCACGCCGGGCATTCTGGCGAGGGGAAAGGCCACTTCTTTGCCCGTATCGTCAGCCCGGCTTTTGCCGGGAAGAACCCGATCGAGCGGCACCGGATGGTCTACGCTGCACTGGGCGACATGATGCCGGATGGCATCCACGCCCTCGCGATCGAGGCAAAAGCTCCCGGTGAGTGATCGTTAGGCCGAAAAACAATGGGTTAGCGCTTTAACCTCATGCTGCTTCGCGTATTGCGCACCCCGCCCCCCTTTGGCAAAGTGACCGATCAGCCAGGGGGTGGCTCCCGAACGGAGCCCTCGGCCGCGTCCCAACGGAAACCATAATGCGTCTGACCACGATCAAGCTGGCGGGATTCAAGTCGTTCGTCGACCCCACCACGCTGCACCTGCCCACCAATATGACCGGCGTCGTCGGCCCTAACGGCTGCGGCAAGTCGAACATCATCGACGCCATTCGCTGGGTCATGGGCGAGTCCGCTGCCAGCCGGCTGCGCGGTGATTCGCTCACCGACGTGATCTTCTCCGGCTCCAGTGCGCGCAAGCCGGTGGGCCAGGCGATGGTCGAGCTCATCTTCGACAACAGCGATGCCACCATCCAGGGCGAGTACGCGAGCTTCGCGGAAATCTCGGTCAAGCGCATCGTCAGCCGCGACGGACAGTCTTCGTATCACCTCAATGGCGCGCGCTGCCGTCGCCGCGACATCACCGATCTGTTCCTGGGCACGGGCCTGGGCCCGCGCAGCTACTCGATCATCGAGCAGGGCATGATCAGCCAGATCATCGAGGCGGCGCCGGAAGAGCTGCGCACCCACCTCGAGGAAGCGGCAGGCATCTCCAAGTACAAGGAGCGCCGCAAGGAAACCGAAAGCCGCATCAAGGCCACGCGCGAAAACCTCGACCGCGTCCGGGATGTGCGCGACGAAGTGGAGAAGCAGCTCGACCACCTCAACCGGCAGGCCCGTGCGGCCGAACGCTGGAAGGCGTTCAAGGAAGAGCACACCCACCGCGAAGCCGAGCTGCGCGCCCTCGAATACCGCACGCTGCATCGACAACATGAAGGCGAGGGATCGGGCCTGCGCGAGGCCGAGCTGGAGATCGAGAAGCACCTCGCCGGCCAGCGCCAGATCGAGGCGCAGCTCGAGAGCGTTCGCGAGCGCCACCACGGCGCCAGCGAGCATCTGAACCAGGTCCAGGGCGAGGTGTACAAAGTCGGCGCCGAGATCGCGCGCGTCGAACAGCAGGTTCGCCACAACCGCGACCTGAGCGAGCGCCTGACCCGCTCACGCGCCGATACCGAGCGCGAGTTCGAGGAACTGCACGGCCACATCACCGCCGACCGCGAACAGGTGGAGACCCTGCGCATGGCGCTGGCCGAGGGCGAGCCGAAACTCGAAGCCCTGCAGCAGATCCAGGACGAAACCGGCGAAGCGCAGCGCGCCACCGAAACGAAGCTGGCCGACTGGCAGCAGCGCTGGGACGCGCACACGCGCGGCGCCTCGGAATCGAGCCGTGCCGCCGAAGTCGAGCGGACCAAGCTGGCCTATCTGGACCGCCAGACCGTCGACCTCTCCCGCCGGAAGGAAGCGCTGGAAACCGAACAGCGGGCGACCGACGTCGCCGCGCTCAACGCCGCGTCCGAACAGCTCGACATCGAGCACGACACCCAGCGCGAGCGCGTCGAAGCGCTCGGTGGCGTGCTCGACCAACACAAGGTGTCGTACGAGCGCGTGCTCGACGAAGAGCGCCAGGTGCAGTCGACCCTCAACGAGGCCCGCCAGCAACTGCAGACGGCGCGTGGCCGCCAGGCCTCGCTCGAAGCGCTGCAGACCGCGGCGCTCGGTCAGGAAGAATCCGCCGCGAGTGGCTGGCTATCGCGTCTCGGTCTGGATCGTTCGCGCCGCCTCGGCGAGTCCCTCCAGGTCGATGCCGGCTATGAGTCCGCGGTGGAAACCGTGCTCGCCGGCGTGCTCGATGGCGTGCTGGTGGACACCATCGGCGCGTTGACCCCCGAATTCGATGCGCTCGGCCAGGCCGATGTCGCGCTGTTCGCGAAAGAGCAGGGTGGCCCCGGCGCTGCCGGCACGCTGGCCGCGTACGTGCGCGGCCCGGTGGCCGCCGTGGCGTTGCTAGGCAATGTCTTCATTGCCGACTCGGTCGAAGAGGCGGCGACCCGCGTGTCCTCGCTGGCCGCGCATCAGTCCGTGATCACCCGCGACGGTGCCTGGATGGGTCCGGGCTGGGCCCGCGTGCTGCGCGCGCAGGGCAACCAGGTGGGCGTCCTCGCCCGCGAACGCGAGATCCGCCAGCTGGCCGAACAGATCGAAACGCTGGAAGCCTCCAGCGAAGAGGGCACTGAGCAGCTCGAGGCGTTGCGCACGCGTAAGTTCGAGACCGAACGCCAGCGCGACGACGCGCAGCGCGACCTCTACGCTGCCCATCGCCGGCTTTCAGAGCTTGCCGGTCAGCTACAGAGCCACCGCGGCAAGATGGAAACCGCGCGCGCCCGCGCCGAAAAGGTCGGCGGCGAAATCAGCGTCATCCTCGAACAGGTCGACGAGCTCGCCGTGCAGACGCGCGACGCACGGTCGCGCCTGGACGAGGCCGTCGGCCTCATGGGCGATCGCGAAGACGAACGCCGTGGCCTCGAGAACGAGCGCCGCGAACTGCTTGAAGCACGCGAAGAAGCGCGCATCAACGCACGCGAAGCCGCCGACCAGTCGCACCAGCTGGCGTTGGGCATGGAGTCCAAGCGCGCGGCGCTCACCTCGCTCGAGCAGGCATTGGCCCGTCTGGATACGCAGCTGCGTCAGGTCACGGCGCGTCGCGATGAGATCGACCAGCAGCTCGCCGCCGGGTCCGACCCCATCGCGGAGCTCGAGGAAGAGCGGCAGACCTACCTCGACCAGCGCCTGCTGGTCGACAAGCAGCTCGTGGAGGCACGCCGCGCCCTCGAAGACTGCGACGCCGAGTTCCGTCGCCTCGAGCAGGAACGCCAGCGCACCGAGCACGTGCTCAACCAGGTGCGCGAGAACGTCTCCGAGAAGCGACTCGCCGCGCAGGCCTTGCAGCTTCGCGCCGAGCAGCTGGCCCAGGCGATCAAGTCCTCCGGCCTCGAACTCGAAGCACTGCTCACCGAACTGGCCGAAGACGCCGAGCCCGAGCACTGGCAGAAGCAGCTGGTCGACCTCGCGCAGAAGATCGCCCGCCTGGAGCCGGTCAACCTGGCCGCGATCCAGGAGCACGCCGAGCAGTCGCAGCGCAAGGAATACCTCGATGCACAGCTGGCCGACCTGGTCAGCGCCATGGAAACGCTGGAAGGCGCCATCAAGAAGATCGACCGCGAGACCCGCCAGCGTTTCAAGGAAACCTTCGACCGCGTGAATGCGGGCGTGCAGGAACTCTTTCCGCGCCTGTTCGGCGGTGGACACGCCTACCTGGAACTCACCGGAGAAGACCTGCTCGACGCCGGCGTGGCGATCATGGCGCGCCCTCCTGGCAAGCGTGTCAGCAACATCACGCTTCTCTCTGGCGGTGAGAAGGCGCTCACCGCGGTATCGTTGGTGTTTGCGATCTTCGGCCTCAACCCGGCGCCGTTCTGCCTGCTGGACGAGGTGGACGCACCGCTGGACGAAGCCAACGTTGGCCGCTTCTCCGCGCTGGTCCGTGAGATGAGCGAGAAGGTGCAGTTCATTTTTGTCAGCCACAACAAGGCCACCATGGAGGCCGCGTACCAGCTGTGCGGCGTTACCATGCGAGAGCCGGGTGTGTCCCGCCTGGTTCAGGTCGACCTCGCCGAAGCGTCCAAGCTCGTCGGCGCGGCTTAAGTACTAAACAAGGAATCGAAGCATGAATCCCGCCATCGGCCTCGCCTGGAACCCCGCTGTAGGCATACCGATGCTCTTCGTCGGCGTCGTTGTCCTTGTGCTGATCTGGCTGTTCGGCCAGCCGCGCAAGGAACAACAGGGCCGCCGTAAGCCCATGCCGGAGGGGCAGGAGCGTTCACGCGAGCGCCGCGAGCCCGTATTCAACGACGATGGCGAGGAAGTCGGCGAAGCCGGCGGCGAATCCTTCAGCGCGCGGGACGATCGCGCGTACGACACGCGCGACGAGCGTGAATTCAGCGCCCGCAACGACGACGCCAACGACCCGCTGTTCCGCCCGTCGCCCAAGCAGGGCGAGCTGGACGTGGACCTGCGCGCCGAGCTGGAACGCCTCGGCGCCTCGTTATCCGGCGATCGTGCGGCGATTCGTCCGCCGGCGGCTCGCGACGAGCCGGCGTCGCCGGTCGCTCCGCCGCAGTCGCCGCAGCAGCGCATCGAACCCCGCATCGAACCGCGCATCGACCTGCCGTTCGACCTCGACGAGCCCGTTGCCGCGGCACCTGCGCCTGCACGTCCGCCCGCGCCGGCTCCGGCACCTGTTCCGGCATCCGCACCGCCGCCGAAGGCCCCGCCGCGCTCGGATCTCGGTCGCCGTCCGTCGCACGCTCCAGTGGAGCGCATCGTCAGCCTCTATGTCGTCGCCCGTGAAGGCAGCAAGTTCCACGGCTCCGATCTGGTCGTCGCCGCTGAGAAGGCCGGCCTGGAATTCGGCGACATGGGTATCTATCACCGTCTGGTCGACGGCCATCCGGAACAGGGCCCGATCTTCAGCGTGGCCAACCTGACCAAGCCGGGTAACTTCGACATGGGCCGCATCGCCACGTTGCAGACTTCGGGCCTGTCGTTCTTCATGGCCCTACCGGGCCCGGCACCTGCGCTGGACGCCTGGGATGCCATGCTGCCGACCGCGCAGCGCCTGGCTGAATTGCTCGACGGCCTCGTCCTGGACGAGGAGCGCAACGCGCTCGGTCGCCAGCGCATCGCCCATATCCGCGACGAGCTGCGCGGCTGGGACCGCGGCCACGAAGGCGAAGAGATCAAGTTCGGGCAGTAAATGTATACGCCGAAGTCCTTCGTCGAATCCCGCCTACCCGTGTTGCACGAGGCGATCCGCTCGATCGCCTTCGGCACCCTGGTCACGGCGGGCGAGGGTGGCATCGAGGCAAGTCACCTGCCGTTCGTCCTCGTGCCGGACGAGGGTCCGCTCGGCACGCTGTACGCCCACGTGGCGCGACCCAACGACCACGTGAGCCGCCATGCAGGCGAGGTGCTGTCGATCTTCGCCGGCGCCCACGCCTACATCTCGCCGAACGGTTACCCCGGTAAAGCCACGCATCACCGCGAAGTGCCGACCTGGAACTACATTGCCGTCCACGCTTATGGACGCGCGGAAACGTATGACGACCCGGTGCGCCTGCGCGCGCATCTCGTCAGTCTGACCAACCAGTCCGAACACGCCGCCGCCCAGCCCGTTCCCTGGCAGGTCGACGACGCGCCCGACGAGTACGTTGCCGCGAACCTTCGCGCCATCATTGGCATTCGCCTGCCCATCGACCGCATCGAAGGCAAGTGGAAGCTCGGCCAGAACCGGCCCATCGAGGATCGCCTCGGCGCGGCGCAGCTTCTCGCGCAACGCGCGGGCGACGATGAGCAATCCATTGCCTGGGCGATGGTCCACAGCACAAAGGAATAGGTCCCCCCGCAAAAACCCACGTATTCACACTGCGGAAACACCCGTCTGCGTCACTGTGAATGCCTTCGCGTGTCCGGGTCTATTGGCACGACGCATACATCCGACCCGGCATGCTTGTTCCAACTCCCGAGGAACACGAGTACATGTCGGCAAGCATGCGTGCGCCCCTTTGTATCTATTACCTGCATCCGTTGCTTGCAGGGCCGATGACCGCGTGGAGCCCCTGGATCGAGCATGCGGCCTCGCTGGGCTTCCGACAGCTGCTTATTGCGCCGCCGTTCGAGGCCTCGGCCTGCGGTGACGTCTTTGTCACGCGGGACTTCGACCGACTCAACCCGGCGCTGGCCGCGGACGGCGATGCTACGACGCGGCTGGGCCAGATCGCCAAGGCCTGTCGGGCGCAGCATATGGAGCTGTGGCTTGACCTGCCGCTGGACGAACTGGCCTCCGACTCGCCCGTGCGCGGCGAGCATCCGGACTGGTTTCGTGCGATTGCGGCCGAGCACGGCACGCCGGACCCCCGCTGGACCCCGAGCGAGAGTGATAGCGCCCGCTGGCGCCTGAACGATCCGGCCGTCGCCGACGCTGCCACGCGATGGTGGATCGACCGTCTTCGACGCTGGGCCGCGTCCGGTGTCGCCGGCTTTCGCCTGATGCATCCGCAGCGACTCCCGGCCTCGCTGTGGAAGACCCTGATCGACGCGGTGCATGAGGCGACGCCCGAGGTCGGATTCCTGGCCTGGACGCCGGGCAGCACGCCAGAGGACCTCGCCGCCATGCGCGGCGCCGGCTTCGATGCCGTGGTGTCGTCGGCAGGCTGGTGGGACTTCCGCGCGGCATGGTTTGCCGAGGAAGCCGCCCGGCTACAGGCGATTGCGCCCTCGTTGGCATGCACGGAAGAACCGTTCGCCTCGCGGCTGGGAGACGAACTGGGCGAAGAGAACCAGCTCGATCACGCTTATCGCCGGGCCATTGCCTTCGCTGCCACCGCGCCCGCCGGCTGGATGATGCCAGTCGGTTTCGAATATGCCGCGCACGACGCCCTCGATCCGCGTCGTGGCACGGCGATCACCCCCGCCGATCTGGCCTCGGGTGCCGTCGTGGATGTGACCCAGACCGTCAAGGCGGCCAACGCGGCGATCGGTGAGCGCGTGGGTAACGTGCCCACCATCGTCACGCGCAAGGGCATCGCCGCTTTCCTCACCGTGGACGGCGCGGATGCACGCACCGCTGAGCGCGCCACCCTGACCCTCGTCAACGCCTCGCTCGACCGCGAAGCACCCCTGACCGCCGACGACGCGCTGATCGGCGATGCCTCCCATTTCGGTCCATGGACCACGCCCGACGGCCGCAAGGTCTTCGACGAAGGCGACGACGTCGTCCTGCATCCCGGTGCCGTGCTGACGCTGACCGCCAGCGCCGGCGTGCCGGTGAAACGCAAGATCGGCGCCTCCGCCCATAAGGAATTCATGCAGTCCGCTACCAAAGCTCCCCGCGTCATCATCGAAGCCGTCCAGCCCACCGTGGACGGCGGTCGTTTCCCCGCCAAACGCATTGTCGGGCAGGCCATCGATGTCACGGCCGATATCTTCATGGATGGCCACGACGTGCTCGCCGCGCGTCTGCGCTACCGCGCGCTGGACGAAAAGGCCTGGCGCGAAGTCGTGCTCGAGCCGGTCAACAACGACATCCACACGGCGCGCTTCACGCCGACGCGCATGGGTCGCTACGAGTTCCAGATCGAAGCCTGGCGCGACCCGTTCGGTAGCTATCGCCACGAACTCGAAGTGAAGCACGAGGCCAACGTCCCCGTGGCGCTCGAACTGGAAGAGGGCCGGCTCCTGGTTGAAGCGCGCGCGAAGGACGCATCGGGCGCGAAGGCGAAGGGCTTGCGCAGCCTCGCTGCCGCCGTCGCCAAAGCCGAGGGTGACGAGCGGCTGGAACTCCTGCTTGCCGATAGCACGCTGGAACTGATGACCGTGACCGACCCGCGCGTTCGTTCGACGGTCACCGAATCGTTCCAGCTCGAAGTCGATCGTCGCGAGGCCGGTTTCGCCAGTTGGTACGAACTGTTCCCGCGCTCGATCACCGACGACAAGGCGAAGCACGGCACATTCCGCAGCACCATGGCGCGCCTGCCGGCGGTGCGCGACATGGGTTTCGACGTGCTCTATTTCCCGCCGATCCATCCCATTGGCACGGCCTTCCGCAAGGGCCCGAACAACACTTTGACACCGGGCCCGGATGATCCCGGCAGTCCTTATGCCATCGGCTCACCCGACGGGGGTCACACGGCGATCCATCCGCAACTGGGCACGCTGGAAGACTTCCGCGCGCTGCGTGACGCCGCTCACGAGCATGGCCTCGAACTGGCCCTCGATTTCGCCATCCAGTGTTCCCAGGACCACCCCTGGCTGAAGGAACATCCGGAATGGTTCGACTGGCGCCCTGATGGCAGCATCCGTTACGCGGAGAACCCGCCGAAGAAATACCAGGACATCGTCAACGTCGACTTCTATGCCGATGGCGCCGTGCCCTCGCTATGGCAGGCACTGTGTGATGTCGTGCTGTTCTGGGCCAACGAAGGCATACGCACGTTCCGCGTGGATAACCCCCACACCAAGCCGTTCCCGTTCTGGGAGTGGATGATCGCGCGGGTCCGTGCGAAGTATCCCGACGCGCTGTTCCTGTCCGAAGCGTTTACCCGCCCCAAGCCGATGTACCGCCTGGCCAAGGTAGGTTTCAGCCAGTCGTACACGTACTTCACCTGGCGCAATTCGAAGCAGGAGTTCATCGACTACCTCACCGAGTTGACGACCACGCCGCCGAAGGATTTCTTCAGGCCGAACTTCTTCGTCAACACACCGGACATCGATCCGTACTTCCTGCAGACATCGGGCCGGCCGGGCTTCCTCATCCGTGCCGCACTGGCGACCACGCTGTCCGGCCTGTGGGGCATGTACTCCGGCTTCGAGATCTGCGAAGCCGCGCCCATGCCGGGCAAGGAGGAGTACCTGGATTCGGAGAAGTACGAGATCCGTGTCCGCGACTTCAACGCGCCGGGCAATATCGTTGCCGAGATCACCCAGTTGAATGCCATCCGCCGCGCGCATCCCGCGTTGCAGAGCCACCTGGGCGTGCGCTTCCTGCCAGCCAACAACGCGCAGGTGCTTTTCTTCGAGAAGCGCTCGGGCGACGACGTGGTGCTGGTGGCCATCAGCATGGATCCGCATAACGCCCAGGCCGCCGATCTTTCGCTACCGCTGGCTGATTGGGGCTACGCCCCTGACGCCCAGCTCGACATTCACGACCTTCTTCATAACCAACCCATCGCCTGGCGCGGCGCCAATCAGCATGTGTGGCTCGGCCTCGGCCAGCCCTATGCGATCTGGCACGTGCGGCTACCCGGAGTCTGATCCATGGCTACACGCGCCAAAGCAAAGAAACAGGCTGCCGCTCCGGACTTCTCGAGCGATCCACTCTGGTACAAGGACGCCATCATCTACCAGGTGCATCTGAAGTCGTACTTCGACTCCAACGATGACGGTGTCGGCGACTTCCAGGGCCTGATCGAAAAGCTCGACTACATCGCGGAGCTGGGCGTCAACACCCTGTGGCTGCTGCCGTTCTATCCGAGCCCACGGCGCGACGATGGCTACGACATCGCCGAGTACAAGGCGGTGCACGAGGACTATGGCAAGCTCGCCGACGTCAAGCGCTTCATCAATGAGGCACATGCCCGCGGCTTGCGCGTGATCACCGAGCTGGTCATCAACCACACGTCCGACCAGCATCCCTGGTTCCAGCGCGCACGCGCGGCGAAGGCGGGATCGGCGGCGCGCAATTTCTACGTCTGGTCGGACACGGACCAGGCCTATGACGGCACGCGGATCATCTTCCTCGACACCGAGAAGTCCAACTGGACATGGGATCCCGTGGCGGGCCAGTATTTCTGGCACCGCTTCTTCTCGCACCAGCCTGACCTGAACTTCGACAACCCGGCCGTGCTGAAGGCCGTGCTCGATGTCATGCGCTTCTGGCTGGACATGGGTGTGGACGGTCTGCGCCTGGATGCGGTGCCGTACCTCATCGAGCGGGAAGGGACGAATAACGAGAACCTCCCGGAGACGCACGACATCCTCAAGGTGATGCGCGCGGAGATCGATCAGCACTATCCCGACCGCATGCTTCTGGCCGAGGCCAACCAGTGGCCGGAAGATACGCAGGACTATTTTGGCAACGGCGACGAATGCCACATGGCGTTCCATTTCCCGTTGATGCCGCGCATGTACATGGCGATTGCGCGCGAAGACCGGTTCCCTATCACCGACATCATGCGGCAGACCCCGGCCATTCCGGAGAACTGCCAGTGGGCGATCTTCCTGCGCAACCACGATGAGCTCACGCTCGAAATGGTGACCGACAACGAGCGCGACTACCTGTGGCAGACCTATGCCGCCGACAAACGCGCGCGTATCAACCTCGGTATCCGTCGCCGTCTTGCGCCGCTGCTCGAGCGTGACCGTCGTCGTATCGAACTGATGAACGCGTTGCTGCTGTCGATGCCCGGCACGCCGGTGCTCTACTACGGCGACGAGATCGGCATGGGCGACAACATCCACCTCGGCGACCGCGACGGTGTGCGTACCCCGATGCAGTGGTCGGTGGACCGCAACGGTGGCTTCTCGCGCGCCGATCCCGCCAGCCTTGTGCTTCCGCCGATCATGGATCCGCTGTACGGCTACCAGGCGATCAACGTCGAGGCACAGTCGCGCGACCCCCATTCGCTGCTGAACTGGACACGACGCATGCTCGCCGTGCGCAAGCGCTACAAGGCGTTTGGCCGCGGCACGCTCAAGTTCCTCTATCCGGGTAACCGCAAGGTGCTGGCATACCTTCGTGAGTTCGACGGCGAACATGTGCTCTGCGTGGCGAACATGTCGCGTTCCCTGCAGGCCGTCGAGCTCGACCTCGCGACTTTCGATGGCCAGGTGCCGATTGAGATCATGGGTGGCTCGTCATTCCCGCCCGTGGGCCAGCTGCCGTACCTGTTGACGGTGCCACCTTACGGGTTCTACGCCTTCCAGATCTGCCCGAATGCACAGATGCCGGAGTGGCATGAAATACCCGCCGAGCCGTTGCCTGACTACGAGACCCTGGTGGTTCGTGGCGCTCTGGTCGAAGGCCCCGTCATGGCACATCACCGTGGCGTCATCGAAAAGCAGGTGTTGCCGACCTACCTGGGTGTGCGCCGCTGGTTTGCCTCGAAGGACCGTGGCATCGAGTCGGTGAAGATTCTTTACGCCGTGCCGTGGCCGGATCGCAGTGACGACGTGGTGTTTACGGAAGTCGAGGCGACCCTTGCCGACGGCGGGACAGAGCGTTACAGCCTGCCGGTCGGTATCGTCTGGGAAGACGAAAGCCCGAACGCGCGTCAGCAGCAACTGACGCTCGCACGCGTGCGTCGAGGTCGCCGGATCGGCGTGCTTACGGACGGCTTCTCGCTCGATGCCTTTGCTTCCGGCCTGCTCATCGGCTTGCGCAACGATATTGAACTGCCGGTGCACAACGGGTTCGTGCGCTTCGAGCGCACGGACGCCTTCGATCCGGATGCGTTCGCGAGCGACGTCGATAACCGCTGGATGACCACCGAGCAGTCGAACAGCTCGATGATCCTCCATGAGCAGGGCGTGTTGAAGCTGTTTCGCCGCACCTCGGCCGGTATCAACCCCGAAGTCGAGATGGGCCGATTCCTTACCGACAATGGTTACGCGAACACCGCGCCCCTGCTCGGCGAAGTGGTCCGCGTGGACGAGCACGGCGATCGCACCACCATCGCCGTGCTGCAGGGTTTCCTGCGCAACCAGGGCGATGCCTGGCGCTGGACGCTCGACTTCCTGCGCCGCAGCTACGACGAGTACAGCCACTCCAATGACGACGAGCGTCGCGCGGAGATTGAAGGTGGCTACGACGCCTTTGCCGCCGCGGTGGGCACGCGCCTGGGTGAGCTGCATGCGCTGCTGGCACGACCGTCCGAGTTCCCGGCATTCGACCCCGAGACCGCGACGGAGGAGGGTGCTCACGCGTGGCGCGATAGCGTCCGTGAACAGGTCGCGCGCGCGCTGCGTTCGCTCGACCATGCCACCGACGTTTCCGAATCGGTCCACGGCGAGATCGAAGCAGTGCATAGCCTGGCCGGCAAGCTGGACCAGCGCATCGGCGAGCTCGCCAAGGTGGCCAAGGGCGCTCTTCTGACCCGTACCCATGGTGATTTTCACCTCGGCCAGATCCTCGTGGTCCAGGACGATGCGTACATCATCGACTTCGAAGGCGAACCGGCGCGCCCTCTGGCCGAGCGACGCGGCAAGCACACGCCGCTGCGCGACGTCGCGGGTTTCCTGCGTTCGCTGTACTACGCGGCCGCCATGGCCCGTCGTGGCGAAGATGGCCTGGCACCGGTCGAAGACGAAGGATTCGGCCAATACCTCGCCCGCTTTCGCGAGCGCTCGTCGAAGGTCTTTCTGGAGGCCTACCGGGCTGTGCTGGAGGCGGCGCCCGTGCGCTGGGTCGATGCACGCGCACTCGCGCCGCTCCTGGAACTTTTCATCATCGAGAAGGCGGCCTATGAGGTCAGCTACGAAGCCGCGAACCGGCCCGGTTGGCTCGACGTGCCATTGCGCGGCCTGCTTGACGCGGCGCGCGGCGATACCGCCACCGAACTGAAGGAGGGTACGTGACCGACGCACCTAACTATGGTCTGAGCGATACCGCCGCGGTTGCCGCGCTGGTCGAGGGCCGCCACGGTGACCCGTTTTCCCTGTTGGGACCACACACGGTCGACGGGCGGCGTGTCGTGCGCACGCTGCAACCGGGCGCGCTCGGCGTCGAGTTGATCGACGCCGGCGGGCGGCCGGTAGCCGAGCTTCGGCGCGTGCACGACGGCGGCTTGTTCGCTGGCTTCGCTCCGGACGAGGCGGCCTATCGCCTGCGGGTTCGCTGGTCCGCCGCGAGTCACGACACGCACGATCCCTACGCCTTCGGCACGCTGCTGGCCGATGACGATCTCGCGCGCATGGCCGATGGCACCCACGTTGAACTGTTTCGCGTGCTCGGCGCCCATCCGATCATCCTGGACGGGGTCCATGGCGTGCGTTTCGCCGTATGGGCGCCGAACGCACAGCGGGTCAGCGTGGTCGGCGACTTCGACAGCTGGGACGGGCGCCGTCACCCAATGCGCAAGCGCGTGCCGTCCGGTGTATGGGAGCTTTTCGTCCCAGGCCTGCTTGCCGGTGCGAGGTACAAGTACGAGATATGGGGCGCCGACGGCTCGCTTACGCAGCGCGCGGATCCCGTGGCGTTAGCGGCGGAGCTTCCCCCATCCACCGCGTCCATAGTTGCCGATCCGACGGCTTTCCGCTGGACCGACGGTGAGTGGCTGCGCAAGCGCGGCGCGCTGCACCACGCCGGTTCACCGTTGTCGATCTACGAACTGCATGCCGGTTCCTGGCTGCGAGGCAAGAACAACGAAGAACTCCACTGGGATGATATCGGCGAGCGACTGATCCCTTATGTCGCCGGCATGGGTTTCACTCATATCGAGCTGCTACCGATTTCGGAGCATCCGTTCGGTGGCTCGTGGGGTTACCAGCCACTGGGCCAGTTTGCCCCGACGTCGCGCTTCGGCACGCCCGAAGCCTTCGCGCGCTTTGTGGACCGCTGCCACGAGGCGGGCGTGGGCGTGATCGTCGACTGGGTGCCTGCGCATTTCCCCACCGATATCCACGGCCTGGCGCACTTCGACGGCACGCCCCTCTACGAGCATGCGGATCCGCGCGAAGGCTTCCATCAGGACTGGAATACGCTGATCTTCAATCTCGGCCGGAACGAGGTCTCGGGCTTCCTCGTGGCCAGCGCGCTGGCGTGGCTTGAGCGGTTCCATGTCGATGGACTGCGCGTCGACGCCGTCGCATCCATGCTTTACCGCGATTACAGCCGCAAGCACGGTGAGTGGGTGCCGAACAAGTACGGCGGCCGCGAGAACCTCGAGTCGATCGACTTCCTGCGCCGGGTGAACCAGCTCGTCGCCGAGCGTCATCCCGATTGCATGACCATCGCCGAGGAATCCACGGCGTGGCCGGGCGTTACGCAACCGGTGGACCAGGGCGGCCTTGGTTTCACCTTCAAGTGGAACATGGGCTGGATGCACGACTCGCTTGACTTCATGACCCACGACCCGATTCATCGTCGCTGGCATCATGGTGAGATGACCTTCAGCATGGTCTATGCGTACTCGGAGAAGTTCGTGCTTCCGCTGTCGCACGACGAAGTGGTGCACGGCAAGCGCTCGCTGCTCGGCCGCATGCCCGGCGACGAGTGGCAGAAGTTCGCCAACCTGCGTGCCTACTACGGTTTCATGTGGGGGCATCCCGGCAAGAAGCTGTTGTTCACCGGTGGCGAGATTGCCCAGCCGCGCGAGTGGAACCACGACGCACAGATCGCCTGGGAACTGCTCGACCATCCGCTGCATCTGGGCGTGCAGAAGCTGGTACGCGACCTCAATCAGCTTTACGCAACGACGCCGGCGCTCCATGCCTGGGATTCCGACCCCCGTGGCTTCCGCTGGGTCATTGGCGATGACGCGGAGCAAAGTGTCTTCGCCTGGTTGCGCATGGCCGACGGTGGGCGCACCGTATTGGTGGTGAGCAACATGACGCCGACACCACGGCACAGCTTCCGCATTGGCGTACCCGAAGGGGGCCGCTGGCGTGAGGCGCTGAACTCCGACGCCACCGAGTATGGCGGGTCGGGAATCGGCAACGAAGGCGAGCGCCACGCCCAGGCGGTACACGCGCAGGGCTTCGATCAGTCGCTCGTGCTCAGCCTGCCGCCGCTTTCCACGGTCATGTTCGTGGCCGACTGACGAGGATCTCGATGCCCGCACTTCCCGAACGCATGCAGTCCGGTACGCCGTACCCCCTGGGTGCGACCTGCGACGGCATGGGTACCAACTTCGCGGTGTTCTCCGCTCACGCGGAGCGCATCGAGCTGTGCCTTTTCGATCCCTCCGGCAAGCGCGAGATCGCGCGCTACGAGTTACCCGAGTGCACTGACGAAACCTGGCACGGCTACCTGCCGCGGGTGCGCGGTGGCACGCTGTACGGATTTCGTGCGTACGGTCCTTACGAGCCCGAAGAAGGGCATCGGTTCAATCCGAACAAGCTCCTGCTCGATCCGTACGCGCGCCTGCTGCACGGCCAGGTGCGATGGTCGGACGCCCTGCATGGCTACCGCGTTTCCTCGCCGCGTGCCGACCTGTCGTTCGACCGGCGCGACAGCGCCGTTGCCATGCCGAAGGCCGTCGTGGTCGACGAGCCGATGCATTGGACAGGCGGCAACCGGCCGCATACGCCGTGGAACCAGACGATCATTTACGAGACCCACCTGCGAGGATTCACGCGTACCCTCAAGCGCATCCGCCAGAACGAGCGCGGTACGTTCATCGCCCTGGCCGACCCCTATGTCATCGACTACCTGGTCAAGCTCGGTATCACCGCCGTGGAGTTGCTGCCCGTGCACGCCTTCGTGCAGGATCGCCGCCTGACCGAGATGAAGCTGCGCAACTACTGGGGTTACAACACGCTGGCCTTCTTCGCTCCCGAACCGGGTTACATGGCCGAAGGTGCGCTCAACGAAATACGCGCAGCCGTGCAGGCGCTGCACGCCGCCGGTATCGAAGTGATCCTGGATGTGGTCTACAACCACACCTGCGAAGGCAGCGAGCTGGGCACGACCATGTCCTTCCGCGGCCTGGACAACAAGAGCTACTACCGGCTGATGGCGGACAACCCGCGTTATTGCATCAATGACACCGGCACCGGCAATACGGTGAATACGGCGCACCCACGGGTGATCCAGCTGGTGATGGATTCGTTGCGCTACTGGGTGCAGACCTTCCATATCGACGGCTTCCGTTTCGACCTCGGCGTGAGCCTGGGGCGCGAGGAGAAGGGCTTCGACCCCTGTTGTGGCCTGTTCGACGCGATGCGGCAGGACCCCGTCCTGGCCAATGTCAAACTGATTTCGGAACCCTGGGACATCGGTCCGGGGGGCTACCAGCTGGGCAATCATCCACCCGGTTTCGCCGAGTGGAACGGCAAGTTTCGCGACGACATCCGCAAGTTCTGGAAAGGCGATTCGAATATGCGCGGGGTCCTCGCCGGCCGCCTCCAGGCGTCGGGCGAATTGTTCGATCACCAGCGGCGCAAGCCATGGGCCTCGGTCAACTTCATCACCGCGCACGACGGCTTCACGCTGGAAGACCTGGTCAGCTACAACGACAAACACAACGAAGCCAACGGTGAAGAGAATCGCGACGGCGGTAACGACAACGAGAGCTACAACCACGGTGTCGAAGGCCCGAGCGACGATCCCGCTGTCCGCGTGCCCCGCGACCGCGTGAAGCGCGCCATGCTGGCGACGATGTTCTTCTCTCACGGCACGCCCATGCTGTTGGGTGGCGACGAGTTCGGCCGTACGCAGCAGGGCAACAACAACGCGTACTGCCAGGACAACGAACTGTCCTGGTACGACTGGAAACTCGCCACGTCGGAGCAGGGCAGGGAGCTCACCGATTTCGTGGCCCGGCTGTCACGGCTGCGCGAGCAGCATCCCACGTTGCGTGCGGCGCATTTCCTGCGCGGCGACAAGGAGGTGGCGCCGGGTATGCGCGAGGTGGCGTGGTTCGACGAGAGCGGCGCAGAGATGACCCAGGACACCTGGGGTTATACCGAGGGCCGGTTGCTGGCCCTGCGGCGTGCTCAGGCTTATGGTGAGAAGCGCGCCGACGTGACCCTGGTGCTGCTCAACGCCACGCCGGAAACCCATGTGTTCCATCTACCCCAGCCCATGGCCAGCTGGCGGCTGCGCTGCAACAGTGCTTCGCCCGCCGCCACCGAAGTCCCCTGGACGGAGCCGACCATCGCGGTGGCCGGACACAGTGTGATCCTGCTCGGTGCGATCGTCCGGACCGAACCGGTATGACCGCTCGCTACGTACATGGCATGCCGTACGGTGCGAAGTCGCTGGGAGATGGGAATACCCGCTTCCGGCTCTGGGCACCGGACCTCGATGCGGTAACGCTCGAATGCGATACCGGGCACACCGCTGTCATGCGTTCCCTCGACGACGGCTGGTTCGAATGCATCTGCCCGGCCGAGGTGGGCGTGGGCTACCGTTTTCGAATCAACGCGTCCCTGGCCGTGCCCGATCCTGCCTCGCGGCGCCAGCGTGGCGGCGATGTGCACGGCTATAGCGTCATCACCGATCCGTTGTCCTTCGAGTGGCGTAACACGGAGTGGAACGGCCGGCCCTGGCGCGAAGCGGTAATCTACGAACTGCACGTGGGCGTCCTCGGCGGATTCCATGGCGTGGAGATGATCCTGCCGCACCTGGCGTCGCTGGGTGTCACGGCGATCGAGCTGATGCCGATCGCGCAGTTTCCCGGTGCGCGCAACTGGGGTTACGACGGCGTGCTGCCGTATGCGCCGGCCGACGCTTACGGGTCGCCGGAAGACCTCAAGGCGATGATAGATACGGCACACGATCTCGGGCTGATGGTTTTCCTGGACGTGGTCTACAACCACTTCGGGCCCGATGGCAATTACCTCGGCGCTTATGCCTCGCGATTCTTCGATGAGGGCGTACATACGCCCTGGGGTGCCGCCATCGGTGTCTCGTCGCCGCAGGTGGGCGATTACTTCGTACACAATGCGTTGTACTGGATCCAGGAATTCCGCTTCGATGGCCTGCGTTTCGATGCCGTGCACGCGATCGGCAATCCCGGTTGGCTGGCCTCGCTGGCCAGTCGCGTCCATGCGGCGGTGGGACCGGATCGCCACGTCCACCTGATCCTCGAGAACGAGGCCAACCAGGCTAACCTGCTCGGGCGCGGCCGCTTCGACGCGCAGTGGAACGACGACTTCCACAATGCACTGCACGTGCTTCTCACCGGCGAGGGTGAGGGCTATTACGCCCATTACCAGGCACCGATGGACAAGGTCCTGAGGACGCTGCGCGAAGGCTTTGCCTATCAGGGTGAGCTGATGGGGTCGCGTCGGCGCGGTGAGCCCAGTGGGCATCTGGCGCCGTCGCGCTTCATCAACTTCCTGCAGAATCACGACCAGGTCGGCAATCGTGCCTTCGGCGACCGCCTCACCACGTTGATCGATTCGGCGACGATGGAAGCGGCGTTGACCCTGCTCCTGCTTGCGCCCTTCGTGCCGATGCTCTTCATGGGCGAGGAATGGGCGAGCCGTACGCCTTTCCTGTACTTCACCGACTTCACCGACGACGACCTGCGCGACGCGGTACGTGACGGCCGTCGCAAGGAATTCGCCGAGTTCACCAGCTTCGGTGGCGAGGAGATTCCCGACCCGAACGAGTACGACACCTTCACCGCGTCGATCCCGAAGCGGGATACTGCGGAAGGTGAGCATCGCCGCCTTTTCATCCGTGACCTGATCGCCGTGCGTCACAAGTACGTGGCGCCATACATCGACGACGCTCGCAGCCTCGGCGCGGTGTCCCTTGGTGAGCGTGCTTTCAGGGCGTCATGGTCGCTCGGTGGCCAGGCGCTCACCCTGTTCGTCAACCTCGGCGACACCGACGTCACCTTCGCGCAGCCACCATCGCCTTCGGCGGCGTGGCTACACGGCGACGCCGCCGAGATTGCCTCTGTATCGCGCGGCCTGCTTCCTGCACGCCGCGCGGTCGCCTGCCTGGAGTCCTGAGCCGTGAACGCCCCCCTCGACGATCGTCTCGCCCTGCTAGCGGAACAAGCCGGCGTGGACGTCTATTGGCGCGATGCGCTGGATCGTCCGCAGTCCACCCCGGCCGACACGCTGCGCGCCGTTCTGCGTGCCCTGGATATGCCGGCGGATAACGCCGACGATGTCGAGGCCAGCCTTCAACGCATCGAGCAGGAGCGCAGCGGTCGCCAGCCGCCGCGCCTGGTCACGGCCGATGCGGGCGAGCGCTTCGTCTTGCCGGTCGTTCCCCGCGGCCGCGTCTGGAAGTTGCTTTCCGACGAGGGCACTCTGGTCAGCGAAGGCCAGTTGCCCTCGGGCGAAGGTCAGCTCGATGCTCCTTCCCTCCCTGGTTACTACACGCTGTTTGTCGACGAAGACGAGGTGACCCTCGCCGTCGCACCACCGCGTACCTTTGGCATTGGCGATATCGCTGGCGCGCGCCGTCCCTGGGGCATGGCTGTGCAGATGTCCGGCTTGCGTCGGCCGGGTGACGGTGGCATCGGCGATTTCACCGCGCTCGAGACCTGTGCCAAGGCGGCGGCGGAGAAGGGTGCGGACGCGCTGGCCATCAGCCCCCTGCACGCGTTGTTTGCTGCGGCTCCAGAACG
>Ga0247742_10000433_pt1 | contig 34716 bp, 31 predicted proteins | sample UWRJL208509C2_FD_180944 | JGI IMG/M metagenome (GOLD analysis project Ga0247742, IMG submission 180944) | Plant litter microbial communities from Arlington Agricultural Research Station in Wisconsin, United States - UWRJ-L208-509C-2 | ecosystem: Environmental > Terrestrial > Plant litter >...
CGGGGGCCTCGATCTCGAGCACCTCACGCGCCTGCTTGCGCCAGTCCGCCTGCATGCGCTCGGGCACGCGCAGGATGACGACGTTGAGGAAGCTGCCGAACAGCAGGCCGAAGACACCGGCGATGCCGATCCAGAGAGCGAGAGGTAAATCGAGCATGGGCAATCCGTGATCCAAGAAAAAACCCTCCGCCGGTGAGGGCGAAGGGTTCCTATTGTGCATGGCGCGGGTGCGGAGAGGTCAGACCGTGCCGGCCAGCTTGAAGATCGGCAGGTAGAGGGAGATGACCATGCCGCCGACGAGGACGCCGAGGACGACCATGATGAGCGGCTCGAGCAGGCTGGCGAGGGTGTCTACCGCAGTCTCGACTTCTTCCTCGTAGAACTCGGCGACCTTGAACAGCATGTGGTCGAGGGAGCCGGCCTCTTCGCCGATGGCGGTCATCTGGACGACCATGTTGGGGAACAGGTTGGTCTGGCGCATGGCCAGCTGGAGCTGATGGCCGACGGCGATGTCGTCGCGCATCTGTTTGACGGCGTCGCCGTAGACCACGCTGCCGGTGGCGCCTGAGACCGCATCGAGTGCTTCAACGAGGGGCACGCCCGCGTGGAAGGTGACGCCGAGGGTACGAGCAAAGCGAGCGATGGCTGATTTGTTGAGGATGTCGCCGAGTACAGGGAGCTTCAACGACATGCGGTCGAGGAAATGAGCGAACTTCAGTGAGCGCTTCTTGAAGAAAATAATCGCAAAAATCGAGCCAGCGATCCCGCCAATCATCGCCCACCAGTAGGCCTGCACGAACTTCGAGGCACTTACGATGAACTGGGTCGGCGCTGGCAGCTCCACCTTGGCCTCGGCGAATGTCTGCTGGAAAACCGGAACGACGAACAGCAGCAGAATCATCGACACCAGGAAGGCGACGACCAGGATCATGATGGGGTAGAACAGGGCTTTCTTGATCTTGGCCTTGATGCTCTCCATGCGCTCCTTGTAGGTCGCCACGGTGTCCAGCACCGTGTCGAGCACACCAGCTGATTCACCAGCGTGCACCAGGTTGCGATAGAGCTCATCGAATTCGATGGGATAAAGGCCTAAGGCCTCGTGCAGCGAGGAGCCGCCCTCGATGCTCTGGCGGATATCCACCAGCATGTTCTTGAAGCGGGCGTTCTTCTGGCCGTTCGCGATGATCTCGAAGGCCTGGACCATGGGCACGCCGGCCGCCATCATGGCAGCGATCTGGCGGCTGAAGATCGCAACGTCACGCGGCTTCACCTTGCTGCCGGACGCGCCGAACACAGGCTTGGACTTCTCGCGAACCGTCTGGGGATTCATGCCCTGACGGCGGAGCTCGGCCTTGACCATGGCCGCGTTCTTCGCCTGCATGTCGCCCTTCATGCGCTTGCCGCGCTTATCCAGGGCGGTCCAGTCGTACTGGACGAGCTTGCTTGTTTCGGCGCGAGCGGCGCCGATGGCGCGCGCATTCTTGGTGGCGGTGGCAGTGGCCATGACGCGGTGTTCCCCCGGGTTGATGCTTCAGGGGACCGTCCCCTATCGGTCGGCCCCTGTTCTTATTCTAGTGTGAAGCTTTAGTCATCGGCGATTCTGCCATCTGGCGCACATCTTCGGCGCGCGGGAGTGCCTGAATCGCTGTCAGTCCTTGGTCACGCGGTTGATCTCGGCCAGGCTGGTCATCCCGTTACGCACCTTTAGCAGGGCCGAGGCGCGCAGGTCGTTGATGCCATTCTTTCGGGCTACCTCGGCAATCTGCATGGCATTGCCACCTTCCAGAATAATCTTCTGGATGTCCTCGACCAGCGGCATGACCTGGTAGATACCGACGCGGCCTTTGTAACCCTCGTTGCAGCTGTCGCAGCCCACAGCCTCGTAGACCTTGAATCCAGCGTCGATTTCTTCCTGGGTATAACCCTCCGCCAGCAGGGCCGTCGCCGGCAAGACGATCTCGCGCTTGCAGTCGTGCAGGCGGCGGGCCAGGCGCTGGGCGATGATCAGGGTTACCGACGAGATGATGTTGTAGGGCGCGATGCCCATGTTCATCAGGCGGGCGATGGTTTGCGGTGCGTCATTGGTGTGCAGGGTGGACAGGACCATGTGGCCCGTCTGCGCGGCCTTGACCGCGATCTCGGCCGTCTCCAGGTCGCGGATTTCGCCGACCATGATCACGTCCGGATCCTGACGCAGGAAGGAGCGCAGGGCGGCGGCGAAAGTCATGCCGCGCTTCACGTTCTGTTGGACCTGATTGATGCCCTCGACGCGGATTTCGACCGGGTCTTCCACCGTGGAGATATTGCGCCCCTCGGTATTGAGGATGTTCAAGGCCGTGTACAGCGACACCGTCTTACCCGAGCCGGTCGGGCCGGTGACCAGCACCATGCCGTAGGGTTTCTCGATGGCGTCGAGGTAGAGGTTCTTCTGAACTTCCTCGTAGCCGAGCTTGTCGATGCCCAGCTTGGCTGAGGAGCCGTCGAGGATACGCAGCACGATCTTCTCGCCGAACAGGGTCGGCAGGGTGCTGACGCGGAAGTCGATCGCGCGGGTCTTGGTCAGGTTGAGCTTGATACGGCCGTCCTGCGGCACGCGACGCTCGGCGATGTCCAGGCCGCTCATGACCTTCAGGCGCGAGGCGAAGCGATTGCCCAGCTTGATCGGCGCGGTCGCGACGACGCGCAGGATGCCGTCCATACGCAAGCGCACCCGATAGACGGTTTCGAAGGGTTCGAAGTGGATATCCGAGGCTCCACGCTTGATCGCGTCGACCAGGATCTTGTTGACGAACTTCACGATCGGGGCATCATCGCCGGCCGTCGCGTCGATGCCGGAGGTCGGCTCGTCGTCACCGTCGCCGCCTTCGAGGGACAGCTCGTCGAGCGCACCGTCTTCGTAACCGGCGACCTGGGAGCCCATTGATGCCAGGGCTGCGTCGATGATGCGGCGCAACTGGCCGCGTTCGACCAGCACCGGTTCGACCATATGGTTCGAGTGGAACTTGATCTCGTCCAGCGCATGCGACTGCATGGGGTCGGCGATGCCGACGAACAGGCGCTTGCCGCGCTTGAACAGGGGCAAGGCCTGGTGCTTGGTGATCAGGGCTTCGGTGACCAGGTCCAGCGGCATGTTGGCCGTGACCATATTCCCGATATCCATCAGCGGCATGCCGAACTCGGACGACGCCACCTGGGACAGCCGCGGGCTGTCCACGAGGTTGTGGTCGACGAGCCACGTGGACAGCGAGACCCGCTTTTCAGCCGCATCCTGGACCGCCTTGCGCACGTCCGCCTCGGGCAGGACGCCCTCGGTGACTAACCGACGCGCCATACCCGTCAGACCCGCAAGCATGGGCGACTGCATTTGTGAAGCCATTTTGGGTCCCGTTTCCCCGAGATACGCGCCTGAATCTACTCTAGATTGTGGGTTTGGTCACGCGCTCAGGCGTGAAAGTGTCGACTGGGCATTCGGCGAGGGCCCTGCGCCCGGCGTCTCGTTTCCCGGGGCGCATATCCCTTATGATTCAACGATCATCGGGGACATATCTTGAGCCGTATCAGCATCATCCTGCCCGCCAAGAACGAGGCGGCCGCACTGAAGGACCTTCTTCCCCGCCTGACCGCTGCCCAGCCGGGCTGCGAGATCATTGTCGTGGACGACGGGTCGACCGATGACACCCGCGCCGTCTGCGCGGCATCGGGGGTCATCTGCCTCTCTTCCCCGTATTCGATGGGCAATGGCGCGGCGATCAAGCGGGGCGCCCGCAAGGCCTCCGGCGAGATCCTGGTTTTCATGGACGGGGACGGCCAGCATGACCCGGCGGACATCGATCGCATGGTCGCGCGTCTGGACCAGGGCTTCGACATGGTGGTCGGCGCGCGCGACTGGGAGAGCCAGGCCGGCGTCGGTCGCGGCCTGGCCAACACGCTTTATAACTGGCTGGCAAGCCGGATGACGGGACAGGCGGTGATGGACCTCACGTCGGGTTTCCGGGTGGCCCGGGCCGAGCGTTTCCGCGAGTTCATTCACCTGCTCCCGAATGGCTTTTCGTATCCGACCACGAGCACCATGGCCTTCTTCCGCAGCGCCTACGGCGTCGCATACGAGCCGATCAAGGCGGCGGAGCGCGTGGGCAAGAGCCATATCAAGCCGCTCAAGGATGGCATCCGCTTCCTGCTGATCATCTTCAAGATCGCGACGCTCTATTCGCCGTTGAAGCTTTTCTTTCCGGTGAGCGCCGCTTTCTTCCTGCTGGGTTGCATCAACTACGGCTGGACGTTCGTGCACGACGGGCGGTTGACCAATGGCAGCACGCTGATGTGGAGCGCAGCCGTGATCGTGTTTCTCATTGGACTGGTGTCTGAGCAGATTACGTCGTTGACCTATCGGCCAACCGGAGAAGGCTAGTGCCTTCGGCACGGTTGTTCTTGATAACCCGGAACCTGCCACCCCTGCGTGGGGGCATGGAGCGGCTGAACGCTCGAATGGCGGGTGAACTCGCCATGAGCTACGAAGTGACCGTTTTCGCGCCGAAGGGATCGCACGCTGATCTCGGTCAGGGAGTGAGGTTGCGGGCAGCCCCTGTCGATGGGGTCGCCATGTTCCTGATGTGGTCCTTGTTCGTCGTGCCGATGGCCGCTCTGAAATGGCGCCCCGCCTGGATATTGGGGGGGAGTGGTCTTGTCGCGCCAATCGTCCGGATTGCTTCGCTGCTTTCTCGTGCGCGTGGCGCGCTCTACCTGCACGGGCTCGATGTAGTCGTCGATCATCTGGTCTACAAGCGCCTGTGGCTGCCGCTCATCCGTCAGACTCAGCTCTGCGTGACGAACAGCCGGAACACCGCACGACTAGCTCGTGAGGCGGGTGTCTCCGCGGAGCGTCTGGCGATCGTTTGCCCGGGGGTCGAGCTGCCCTCGCGCGAAGTGCCACCTTCGGCTGCAGCATTCCGTGTGCGTCACGGGCTCGGCGATGGTCCCGTGCTTTTGTCCGTGGGCCGTCTTACGGCCCGAAAGGGCTTGGGGGAATTTGTCGAGCATGGCTTCGCGGCGGTGCTTGCGGCGTTTCCGGAGGCTACGCTTCTTGTCATTGGCGACGAGGCGCCCGATGCGCTTTCGACGCGTCATGGGGCGGGACGACGGTACGTGACCGAAGTGGCACGCCGTCTCGGCATGGATGGACATATCCGTTTTCTCGGCCCGGTGAATGAGGGCGAGCTTCGAGCTGCGTACGAGGCCAGCGATCTGCACCTGTTCCCTGTGAGAGACCTGCCGGGTGACGTCGAAGGGTTCGGGATGGTTGCAATCGAATCGGCGGCACACGGACTTCCCACAGTAGCTTTTGCCAGTGGCGGAGTTCCGGATGCCGTCGCCGAGGGCGTTTCGGGTCGCTTGGTGACGCCTGGTGACTACGCGGCTCTGGCGCAAGCGGCGATTCAGACGTTAGGTATGGGCCGCCGCTCTTTCGACGAAGGGGCCCGTGCCTTTGCCGCCGGTTTCGCGTGGCCACGATTCGGTCAGCAGCTCCGAGCGGCACTCGTCGAGGCAGAAATGGCATGACGCAATCTGCGCATGAAGGGCGACAGGGTCACGCTGTCCTGGACCTGGGTTCGCGTCGCCACAAAGGCGCGAAGATCGAACGCCTGCTGGGTCTCGACCAGCGTCCCGGTCGCGTTCGCCTGCTTGAGATCGGTACGGGTTCGGGAGGAATAGCGCATTATTTTGGCGCGCATTCGTCCGAGCGGTTTACGGTCGATGCAGTTGACGTCAGTGATGTCCGTCAGGTTACGGATGGCTATAGATTCCAACGCGTCGATTCCACGACCTTGCCCTACGCGGATGCGTCGTTCGACATCATCCTTACCAATCACGTGATCGAGCACGTCGGCGACACCGTTGCGCAGTTGCATCACTTGCACGAAGTGCGGCGTGTCCTTGCGCCTGGCGGGCTCGTCTACCTCGCGGTGCCCAATCGATGGATGCTGGTCGAGCCACACTACGGACTGGCTTTCCTCAGCTGGTGGCCTCACGCATGGCGAACACCTTATCTTCGGCTAATGCGAAAGGGTGATGTTTACGACTGCGAGCCGCTCATGCGCAGAGAGCTTGAAGCGCTCGCGCGCACAGCGGGCCTTGCACCTCGAAATGCATCGGTCGCGGCATTTCGCGCAACGTTGGATATCGAAGGCGACAAGGGGCTGCTTCCCCGCTTGATCGCCCGTTTGCCAGACGCTTGGCTTTCCATGCTCGAAGGGATCATCCCGACGCACATCTATGTGTTACGTGCTGCGACAGAGGCTTCGTCGCCATGAGCACCAGCGCGGACATCGATGTGCTGTATCTCGGTGACATGGCGGCCATTACGGTGACCTACCGCCCGGATTTCGATTTACTCGCGGCGCAGCAGGCATCCCTGGGCGGCATTCGCTCGATCATTGTCGATAACGGTTCCGATACGGCTGCCGTGGATGCGCTGCGCGTACTGGTTGCAGCGTCGCCGAACGCGGAGCTGGTTCCATTGCCGAGTAATGTCGGCTTGGCGGCGGGGCTGAATGCCGGAATTGATATTGCGCGCCGCAAAGGTGCTACTTCGGTGTTGCTTCTCGACCAGGATTCGACATTCGGTGTGGATCTTCCTGTGAGTATTCTCGACGCGCTCAACCTGGCGCAGGCAACGAGTGGGTGCCTGGCATGCGTCGGTCCTGCGTTGATCGACGTCGTCACGGGCATGCCGCATGGATTTCACTACATTGCCGACGGTTGGCGATGGGCACAGTCTTCGCCTTCATCGATGTCGCGCGCGCCATTTCCCGTGGACAATCTCAACGGCAGTGGCACGATCATGTCGATGAAACTCATCGACGCGGTAGGCCGCCTGGATGACGGCCTGTTCATCGACCACATCGATACCGATTGGGCGTTTCGCGTCAAAGCTGCAGGTTATGCAATGTTCGGCATCCCTTGGGTTCACATGGACCACCGCATGGGGGAGCGGGGCCGACGGGTTTGGATGCTTGGCTGGCGCGTGTGGCCAGAGCGGAGTCCACGGCGCCATTACTATCTTTTCCGAAATACGATCGTCCTGATGCGGCGCGGTTATGTGCCCGTTGTGTGGAAGGCCTGGGCGCTGATGAAACTCATGGTGACGGTTGCGATGGCCACGTTTGAATCTCGTCGTGCGGAGCATTGGCGCATGATGCGTGCAGGATGGAGTGACGCACGTTCGGGCAGGATGGGAGAGAGGGCATGACTACCACCACGGCGCCGATTGATAGATGGTCACGTGGGGTACTCGCGCACGTCGTCCGGTGTCCCGTGTGCGATGCGGCCGATCGCGCACTTCACGCTTCGGCCGTTTTCGACCATCTGCACCCGGATGGTCCGGATAGATGGCAGGTATGGCGTTGCGCGCGGTGCGCCTCCCTCTATCTTGATCCGCGACCGGACGATGCTTCGATCGGACGCGCCTACGACGCTTACTACACGCACTCGACGCACACCCCTGCAAACGGCGACGGACGTGAGCTTGGACTGGCTTGGTCGCTGGTTCATGGCTACATGAACCGCCGTTTCGATGCCCGCGTGGAGCCTGCGTTCCGCATCGGCTATCCGATACTTGCAGCGGTGGAACCGCTCCGTCTCAAACTCGACTACCACGGACGGCATCTGTTCCGAGCCCTGACCAAACACTTGGGTGAACGTAGTGTGTTGGACGTCGGCTGTGGCAATGGCGAATTCGTCGTCCGGGCCCGTCAACTCGGCTGGCGCGGTGTCGGTGTCGATCCGGATCCTGCGGCGGTAGCGGCGTGCCGCCACCAAGGCGTCGAAGCGCACGTGGGCAATGTGGAAGATCTCCCGGCCAGCTTCGATGGAATGTTTGACATGGTTACGCTTCGACACAGCATAGAGCACGGCCCGGCCCCGCGCGCCCAGATCCGCGCCTGCCACCGGCGCCTGCGTGACGGCGGTGTACTCTGGATGGCTTGGCCGAACCCGCAGGGACTGGGGTCCCGGCTTTTCCGCTCGTCGTGGCGTGGTCTCGAAGTGCCCAGACATCTGTGTATTCCGAGCATCGGAGCCGCAATATCCATGCTGACCGACGCGGGATTCATCGATGTTCGTGTAGAGCGGCGCGGCCATCACGCGCGAAGCATCACCCGCGAAAGCGCACGAATCGCCCGGCTGCGTCCCGGTTGGGCAAATCGTTTGCGCGGCATCGTAGGCGCCTGGATCGGCCCGGTGGCCGATGTGCTTGCAACCATTGGCGGGCGATTCGGCGAAGAACTCGTTGTCACCGCTCGTCGCGGCATGGCGCGCGCATGACACGATCCGTGGGACTCCTGCTGCACTTCCGGGATGACGCGACGACGGCGCAATGCGTGCTATCGCTGGCGAAGGAGGGCATTCGAGACGTGGTGGTCGTGGACAATTCGGAAGATCGCGGCGCCTCCCTGGTGCGGCTGCGGGCGCAGCTCGCTATCGAGGCTGCGCCCGTCATGCACTACGTGGAGCCTGGCCGTAATCTCGGCTTCGGCAGTGGCGTCAACGCTGGTCTGGCGCTTATCGAGCGCAACCTGGGCGGACGGCATGTCTTGCTCATCAACAATGACGCAACGTTGGCTCCGGGTACTGCAGCCGTGCTTGAGCATGCGGTCTCCGAGCATTCACGTGCCATCGCTGCCCCCCGCATTGACGGTCCCACCGGGCTCGTGGACGCTAGGGTTTACTACCGGCATGTGAGCGGAACGATCTCGGTCACCGGACCTGGCCTGAAGGGGCATGCGCTCCTCGGCGGCGCCTGCCTCATGCTGCACGCATCCCTTTGCCATGCGCCTCTGTTTGATGAAGCGTTCTTCTTCTACGGTGATGACATCGAACTCGGTCACCGCATGGGTGCTCTGGGGGTGCCGCTACTGGATGTGCGTGAGGGAACAGTTATCCATGAAGGATCGGCAAGCAGCACGAATGGTTCGTTGTTCTATGAGTATCACATGGCCCGTGCGCATCTGCTCTTGGTGTCCAAGCTCGGATATCGTGGGTTAGCGCGTGCGACTCTGCTGGCGACTCGCGGCGTGACGCTCACGGCACGGGCAAGCGTGCGGAGCTTGCGTTATCGTTCGTTGCGTCCCTTCCGGGGACTTCTGATGGCGACGACAGACCTCGCCCGTGGGCGCTTGCGCACCTTGACGCCGCCGGCCGGACCACCGCATGCAGCCTAGCGATACGCCTGCCATTGTCCATGCGGTAATAGTAACCTTCCATCCGACGGAGGGTTTGCGCGGATTGGTCGACGCGTTACTGGCTCAGGTGGATCACATCCATGTGTGCGACAACACGCCCGCATCCGGACAACGGATCCTTACGGAGACGGTTGATCCCCGCGTCACCGTGCATGCTTTCGGACGCAATCTCGGCGTGGCGGCTGCCCTAAACCATGGCATCGCCAAGGCACATGACCAATGCACACATGTGCTGCTCAGTGACCAGGACAGCTTGCCATTGCCTGGCATGGTCCAGCAGTTGCTAGCGACGTGCCGCGAGCACTGCGATAGGGGTGTCGAAGTGGCCGTGGTAGGTCCTGATTTCGTCAACGACGTTGACGAAGCAGCGTTGCGTTTTCAGGCAGTGCGGCAAGGCAGGTCCTGGTTATACCCCCACATACGCCCTACAACCACGATGCCGGTGATCGAAGTGGCTGCGGTGATCACCTCTGGATCGCTGATTCCTACCTTGGCTTTCGACCGTGGCGGGCCGTTCCACGAAGGTATGTTCATCGATTACGTCGACATTGAATGGTGCGAACGCGTCCGTTCGAAAAACATGGTCTGCCTTGCTGACGGCCGTGCAAAGATGCGACATGCCATGGGCGACGCATCCCTTCGCTACTGGTTGCTGCACTGGCGTGTCATCAGCAGTTACTCGCCGCTGCGCCTCTATTATCAGGTGAGGAACGCGATTTTTCTTGCGCGGCAACCCTACGTGACGCGCGCCTATCGGTCTGGCGCGATGCTGTTCGTCTTGCGCAAGGTTTACGTGTATGCTTTTTTTTCGGATCGCCGGCTCGCCTCGTTAAGGAGCATGGTGCAAGGCGTGATCGACGGGATGTCAGGGCGGCTTGGGCCGCGAGCCTGAAGAACCGAAACCTTTACGGATTTCCAGCGCGACAATTGTCCAGGCGGCTGCCGCCAGTACGATTTCGCTGGTCAGCACGGCTTCTGCTAATCCGCGGATGCCGAAGGTCTCGCCAGCCCACCACATCGAACCGATCAGTAGCGCGCCGCCACATAGATCGAAGACGATTCGTCCTTCCGGTCGACCAAGTGTAAGCATGACGTTGGTGCCGCCAAGACGAAGGCTCATCGCGGGAATGACAAGGGACATGACCGGAAGGATGCTGGTCATCTGATCGAACTGTTCGCCGAATAGCCATGGCAGTAGCGGTGCGCATATGTGGAGGCCCGCTGCAGCTACCGCGCCCAGAAGCAGGCAGGCAAGGGCGATCCGCAACACCAGTCGGCCCGTGCCAGGCAGGCGTTCCGCCCCCTGATGGAAAAGGCGCGGTTGAGCCGACATCATCAGGCCGATAATCGGGAGCGTGCCTGCCGATACGATGCGGGACATAGTGGCGTAGAGGCCCGCATCGTGCGCGGATACGACACGCACGGCGACGATCTTGTCGATCTCGAGCGAGTTCGCCGCGATGATGCTGGTGGCGCTGTAAGCGGCCCCATCCCTGAGTTCATCGCGACGGGGTGCGCGCGGTCGCCAGTTTAGCGGGACGTGTTTAGATGTTATCCGCATAGCGATGACGAGCCCTGCGGTTGCGGCCGCCAGCTGCGACGCGGCATATGCCGTCGGCGGCGCGAATGGAAGCAAAAAACAGGTGCCGAGACCGATAACACGGATCGTCAGGGCGATCCACTGTATGAACTGGCTCAGCGGTACGCGATCGATGGCCTGGAGCGTCGCGCTGAGTTGCAGCGAAACAGGTGTGATCATGACCTCGCTCATGGCAATCAGCACGAGCACGCCAACGTCCAGCCGGCCATGCGTCAGCTTCGTCGCCGCGATGATGTATATCACCGCAATCAACGGCGAAATGACGAGGTGCTGCGGCCACGCGTAACGCCAGACATCGGCGGCGACCTCGGTTTTGCGTCGAGCGCGGGCAATCACGGTCAGGCCAGCACCGAGATTGGGGAGGATGCCGAGCAGGGTGGCGAGCGATGCGGCAGCGGCGATCGCGCCGTACCAGGAAGGCCCGAGCAGCCGAGCGGTAAGCGTGAGGGCGGCAGCCTGCGTGAAGAGGCGCAGGGTTAGTGCGCCTATCGTCAGGACCGACGAGCGGGCGAGCCCCTGGCTCAAGGCTGCTTCTGCATGGCGTTGTTTATGCTTACTTCCAGTGGGTCGATATCGTCGTCGTAACGTCCGCCGACATTTGCAGATCGCATCACTGCCACCTGAGCCTTCGCGGTACGGATATCGCCGGTCTGGATAGCCATTCGTGCGAGGCCGGTACGGTACGCCATCTCGTTCGGGGCGGCATCGACGGCTTTACGCTGCACTGACAAGGCCAGCGCACGATCGTCGATCACGCTCCACGCGAAATTCGCGTACATGGCGAGCAATCTTGGGCTGGGATTGGGATGCGCAAGCGCCAGCAGAAACGCGTTGACAAGGCGCTGTGTCGGCATCTTGCAACCCATATCGCTCACGCATTTACTCAACGAATCGAGTGCGCTCTCGTCCTGTATGGTCGGTGGTGCCTTGCGTAGCTTGGCTTGCAGGCTGTCCCACCAGGCATCCTTGATGGGAAGCCCCATCTTCGCATTCATGAAGATCATGGCCTGCTCCGGAAGGATGGTAGTGCCCGGTAAGGCAGCTGCGGCTTCCAGCGGGACATACGCCATCCGGACAAACGGTGAGTCCTTGTCGTAGCGAGAATAAATGATGTAGGTGCGACCGAGCTCGTACTGGGCCCGTGGTGACTGGGGGGCACGGTAGGCCAGCTCGCGCGCCAGCGTCAGCGGATCGTTCCATGCATGGGCGGTCATCGCTGTCATGGCGGTCCACCAGGCGAACAGTATGACGAGCAGGGTGCCGCGCACTGCCGGAATCGCAGGGGCAGCGACGCGCGACACCGCACCTCGCAGTGCTATTACCAGTGAAATGAGCAGGCCAATGCTCGCAAAATAGTTACGATGCTCGTAGATAAGTTCGAGCGGTAGCACAGTGCCTGTCAGGGTGTGGCATGCCAGGTAAAGCGCGATACCCAGTCCGACAAGCGGTGCCTTACGGCGCAGTGCTATGGCGCTGGCGACCAGAGCGACAATGACCAAGATGCTCGGCAGTGTTGTCCAAGGGGAAAGCAAGCTCTGCGATATCTGAAAATCGTCGTGGTAGAACGACAATCCGTTCTGTGTGGGCACGAGCGTCCATGCCATGTAATCGACAATGATCCTCGCCTCGCTGAGCAGGCGAGTCGTCAATGTAAAGTCGCGGCGTGCCCAGCTTTCCGGGCGTAGGAGGGAAGGACCAATCCAGGCCATGCCCGCGATAAAGGGAAGCGCCAGCGTTAGCACATAGAACGCTACCAGGCGCCTATCTATGCCGGCACTGGCATCCTGAGGAGGGCGTCGCCCGCGGAAGACGTAGACCTCGATCAGGAATGCGTACAGCGGTGTCATCACCGCTGTCTCCTTCGAGAGCGCACCGAATGCCGTACCAATGATGACGCTGCCCAGAGCGACGAAAATGCCCCGGCGACCTTCGAGCATGCGCCGTCGTCCTGCCACGTAGCCGAGCAAGCCCATCAGCACGCCGAGGTTCGCCATGCTTTCCATGCGCTGGACGACGTAGAGGACCGCAGTGAGATTGATCGGCAGCAGTGCCCATCCCGCGGCGATCAGGACAGCGGTCATCCGGTCACGATTGTCCGGCGAGCCGCTCGATGCGCGAAAGATCGCGGCCATTAACAGATAAAGAATCCACGCATTGGCGAGATGAAGCGCCACATTGGTGACCTTCATGGCCGTGGGATTCAATCCAGTAGCCAGATAGTTCAGTGCGAAGCTGAGTGACGCCGCTGGTCGCTTGAAGTCGCTGGCGGGCGACGCGAGAGTCGCATTGAGCAGGCTGGGTATATCGGCATGCCTGGGTTGTACGCCCTTGTTGTCGACGATGTTCGGAAAATCGTCGAACATGAATCCGCCACCCACCCCCAGCGAATACACCGCGATGACTAGCAGCGCGAAAAACAGTCCGCTGGCGAGCGGAAGGGCGTAGGGGCGGAACTTAGACATGTGGCGCTCGATGTGGGTCGCTCAAAAGCGACTGCCGGAGATGGGCAAGTTCCCGTGGCCAGTACGCCTGCCGTTTAAGGACGATGGCGTGCAGCCAGGGCATGCCCGCTGAGAGAGGAGGCGCGTCGGGAGGCGGAAGTGTGTCGTAGTAGTCAAGGTGTGCCAACCCCTCGTCGGGATGTCCCGAGGCACCAAGCAGGGCCGCCTGGCTCAGTGCGACCTGCGGTGTCGGCTCTTCGGCAAGCGCAGCATTGAAAGCGGTGAGTGCGGCGGCGGCGTCATTTTGCTTCAGGGCGATTCGCCCACGAAGATATCCGATGTCTTGCTGACGGCCGGGCAGGGAATGGATGGCTGGATTGGACGCCGCCACATCAAGGATATCCTCCAGCGCGTTGAGCGCCAGCCCTTCGCAGCGTTCCTGCGTAGCGATATCGATAGCATGATCGAACCATTGGCTGAGGAGGGTGCCTGGGTCGCGCGTGGTTCTCCGTAGCGCCTCCGTGGTTCGTTCGAGGTCGTTGGGGCCAAGGCCTCCGGCCAGGCAATGCAGGTCCACGGCGTTGAAGGCTATCTGCGGCTCGTTCGGGAACGCGGCTGACGCCCTGTCGATCCGTCGCAATGCGTCATCGATGTGTCCAGAGGAAGCTTCGACCTGTGCGGCATAAGCCTGCGCGCGAGGCGATGCCGGTTGCAACGTGGCCCACTCGATCGCTTGTACAACCGGCTGACCCCAGACGCCGGCGCTGGCCCACGTCAAAGCGAGAGGACCGATGAACAGCAATGTGGCGAGGATGATTGCCTGGTGCATTCTCGGAATACGTGTGACCAGAATCGCCAGCGGCCAGAACATCAGCATCGAAGGAAGGTAGTTTCGATGTTCGAAGTAGAGCTCGAGCGGGATGGACGTTGATTCCAGCAGGTGTCCTCCCATGAAAAAGAGAATGGCCAGTGAAAGCCCCGGTACGCGACGGCGCATGAGCCAGGCCCCGCCACCCGCAGCCAGCCAGAACGCTATGGAAGGCAGCACGTACCATGGTGCGAACAGGCTGCGGGCCACCGGGTGGTTGTCGTGGAAGACGCTGCCATCGACCGGCGTGACGAGCCAAAGCTGCGCCAGGTAGTCGAGCATGATTGACGGCTCCGTCAACATCCGCTGGCTGGCACTCCAGCCGCGCACGGCAATCGGAGCCGCACCGACCGCTCGTAGCGCATCCAGGACGATCCAACCAAGAACAAAAGCAGCCGCTGGAACGATGCCGATACCCAGTATCCGGCGATAGCGAGAAGCCATCGCGCCATCCGCAGGAGGCAAGCACGCGTCGACGACCAGGACGAGCACGGGTATCAGCAGGCCATTGGCCTTCGACAGCGTCGCAAGCGCGGTGAACGTCCCCACACCGACTACGATCCAGCCGGCTCCGCCGCTTTTTCCCTCGAGGAGCGTTTGGCGCCCCTTGAGCCAGCAATGCATGGCAAGCAACGCAAAAGTGGCAGGAAGCATGGCTTCGCGCTGCACCACGTAAAGTACGGTGGAAACGAGAAGGGGGTGGGCGAGCCACACGAGCGACGCTAGTAGCGCCGTGAACTGGCGCCTGCGCTCGGCAAAACCGTAGGCTGAGCCAAGGCGTAGCAGCATTGTCCACAACAGCACCCCGTTGAGAAGGTGGAGTGCGATGTTGGTCAACTTGAACGGTAGCGGGTTCGCTGGCCAGTCCTGCGCGTTGGCCAGAAAGCTGAGCAGCGCGATCGGACGTCCGGTCGGATCACCTTTTCCTGAGGTGATGTAGCGGGCGAACGCAGCAGCGTTGTCGATGGGGCCTTGGATGCCCAGTGCGGGCAGGTTCGCGGCATCGTCGAAGATGAAAGGTCCCAGGCGCCCAGGCCAATAAGCCGCACCGACGAGGATGAGGGCGGCGGCGATAATCAGGGCCGATCTGAAGGTAGGGCGCAGAAGCATGGTGGAAGTGTGCCAGAGGCCACGGGTGGCAGGAGGGTAAGGCAACATCCGCTCAAGAGCCCAGACAAAAAAAAGGGGCCGTAATAACGGCCCCTCTCTTGTCCTTAACTGCGCGAATCAGCTGCTGGTACGGCAGGACGTCGGCAGGTAGGCATCAGGAACGTTGGTGCCGGCGCCCGACTTGCAGTTCCAGGAGATCGAACCGCCGTTGTCGGTCGGCGAAAGGACGATGAAGGTGGACTTCGTCGTCAGCTTGGCATTCGCTTCGTTACCGAAGATGGCCTTGATCTTGCCGTTGCTACCGCCAGCGACGTCAACCGAGACAACGTACTTGCCGCTAATGGAAGCGGCGGTCGGCAGGCCGGCGGACGAGTTCGCCTTCGGGAAGCGACCGGTGTTGTTGTAGAACTCGGCAACGGCCGTCTTGGCGCCGTCAGCGAGGTTCATGCCTTCCGACACCTGGGTGCGGATGAGGTAGTTCTGGTACTGCGGGATGGCGATGGCAGCCAGGATCGCGATGATGGCGACCACGATCATCAGTTCGATGAGCGTGAAGCCCTTCTGGACGTTCTTCATGGAGTTTCCTCGTTACTGTTGACTAACCGAAATTAAGTGACGCCCCCTGAGCCCTAGCCCCCTCCTCCCTAAGGGGTGGAGGACGCTCCCTCACTTGCTTTGGTCAGGAACGACCAGGAAGCTCGCCGCAAAGCCTGCATTGTCCATGCCACGACTCCCGCGACCGGCATATTTCCTCATACTTGCCGGTGCCGGGATTGTGCATCGGGTCACGCTTGTGGATCAACAGGAAAATTTCGCGGATTCAGTGAATTGCGACACATTTAAGCATGACGCAGCAGGTCATGATGTGACGCAAATTGTCAGGTTCCGCGGCAACTCGTGGGCAGAAAACGACCAGCAAGCGTTGATTTGCAGGTCCAGCCGATGCTGCCGGTATTGTCGATTGGGGACAGCGACATCGTTTGGGCCCTAAGTAACTCGTTGGAGTCCGGCTGGCTATAGGAAATCTGAATCACGCCGGTGTCGAGCAAATTGACGGCGGAAACGTATTTGCCTGCAATTGAGCCGGAGACCGGTAAGCCCGCAGAGGCGTTCGACTTTGGAAAGCGGCCAGTGTTATGCACGAATTCCCAGACGGCGGCCTTGGCGCCGGCTGCGGTCACGAGTCCTTCAGAGGCCTGGGTTCTGACCAGATAATCCTTGTATTGCGGAATGGCTATAGCCGCGAGAATGGCGATGATCGCGACGACGATCATGAGCTCAATCAACGTAAAGCCTGCGGAAGCCCGCTTGAGACGCGACATGGTGAAAATCCCCTGGTGGACGACCGCCAGAAGCACGCTTCATACCAATGTGAACGGAGCGGCGTGTCACTTGCAACGACTGAGACGTGCGTCTCGATTCACGTCTTGCGAGGCCGCGAGAGCAGCGACCCGAGCGCGCTGATGCCCGTTATCGCCAGGGCAATTTCTATCCCCCGGAATGCAACCGAGTAGCGCGGTTCCGATTGAAGAATGGTATAGACGGCCGTTATTGCCAGCACAAGCGTGGCCATGGCCGCTTCGATGCCAACGGAAGTGCGCCTTGCAATGGCGGCCACGGCCCCGACAGTTGCCAGAAAGAGCAACAGTGGGTTGAGCAGAAAACAAGCGCCTTCGACGGCGCGCCACGCGGCGACGGCCACGAAGGGCGAGTTCCTCGTCGGGTACACGTAGATATCTCCCTGGCCGATGCGTATATCCCAACTCCATAGCAGGGCCGGCTTTTTCAAGTACCAGCCGAGATAGGTCATCGGTGCGGCACACATGCGGGAGCAGAGAGTGGACAAACCAGCGCCAGTGCCCTGTTGGAAGCTGGCGATCTCCGAGTCGATCGCGGCGGAAGTACGCAGCCCTTCCGCGTCATTACGCATCGCCAACTGGTAAGCAGCATGGTATGTCGGCCATGAGCCCTGAACAAGGTTCATGCTTGCACGCTGCACGGCTCCTCCCGCTGGATCGAGAGTCATGCTCCTGATGCCCCAAGCCGTTGGGAGTAGTAGTGACGTGAGGGCGAATATCACCGCTGTTCGTCGATCGACGATACGGCGGGCGCACAACACGATGGCGATTATCGCTGCCATAGGGAGTAGCACCGCGTTGGTTAGCGCTGCCAGGCCGAATAGCACTCCCGAGGTCACGAGCACCATCCACCGTGGCCTGTCCGTTGCGCTACGCAGGCATAGAAGTCCCGCGGCGCAAAGGAGCGCAAGGAGATTTTCCGAGAGAACAAAACTGCTCATGGCAACGCTGTGCGGCCAGATCGCCATCAGCGTGGCTGCGATCGCCAACAGCACGTTGGGTGCCCGGCCGCGCATCGCCAAAACGAGGAACGCCACCGTTAGGGCGCCAAACAGCGCCTGCGTGAGCAGGATGCCGGCATACCACGTGTCGTAGCTATCTGTGACCTCCATCCACAAGGCGAGAAGCGCGGGGTACCCAGGGTCGCGAAAACTGTTGGGATGAATTACCAGGGACCCCGGCACTTCGTTAGCAAAGGTCGCATGGTGGACCATGTTCCACGCGTACCGGTAGTAGTCGACGGCATCCGCCCGGACATTGGGCAGGTTAAGCGGCTGGAGGACCTGCGCATGTGTCACGTAATACCAGCGCACGACGAGGGCTAGCAGGCCACCTACGATCGCGATGGCAATGGCTGTCCAGGCTTCACGCCGTGAGGGCGCGTTCGGGCTGGGCATGGAGGTTCCCTGGAAGGCTGCTGGGTGGGCAAGCGAATGCCCGGCAGCATACGCGAAAGGGCTGCTAGACCCACGTCTCGCTTGCACCTGCCGCCGCACCCCCGTACCGTCTTCCCCGAGCACAACCCCAAGGGAGCCCCCATGAAACCACTTCTCGCCGCGCTGGCCCTCGCGCTGGCGTCCGGCACTGTCCTGGCCGCCGACGCCGACAGCGCCGCCCCGCATCCGTTCTCGATCCGCGACCTGGTCATGATGGACCGTGTCGGGGATCCGCAGCTGTCACCGGATGGCCGCTACGCACTCTTTACCGTGCGAGCCACCGACTATGCCGCCAACAAGGGCAACACCTCGATCTACGTGATGGACCTCAACAAGCCGCCACAGCCGGTCAAGGTCGTGGAGAAGGGTTCGTCGCCGCGCTGGGCTCCGGATGGCAAGTCCATCTTCTACAGCGCGCCCAAGGACGGCGTTGCCCAGGTCTGGCAGCGTGCGTTCGACGTCGATAACGGCAAGGGCCTGGCCCTGACAGTCCGGACCGGCGACGCCGTGACCTCGGCGCCCCTCGATATCGGCTCGTTCAAGCTCTCTCCGGACGGCTCAAAGCTGTTGCTGAGCTACGAGGTCTTCACCGATTGCGCCGACCTGGCCTGCACCAAGGAGCGCCTGGAGGGCCGTGAGAAGGACAAGTCCACGGGCACCGTTTACGACAAGCTCTTCGTCCGCCACTGGGACACCTGGGCTGACGGCCGCCGCAACCAGCTCTATATCGCCGACGCCAACGACGCCTCGCAGCCGGTGTTGCTGAGCAAGGGCATTGATGGCGACGTGCCGAGCAAGCCCTTTGGTGGCGAAGACGAGTTCACGTTCTCGCCGGACGGCAAGACCGTGTACTTCGATGCACGCATTGCCGGCAAGACCGAGCCCTGGTCGACCAACTTCGATGTCTATAGCGTGCCTGCCGATGGTTCGGCCGCTCCGATAAATCTGACGACCGACAACCTGGCCTGGGATGCGAACCCGGTCGTGTCCCCGGACGGCAAGACCCTCTTCTATACGGCCATGAAGGATCCTGGTTCGGAAGCCGATCGTTTCGGCATCTGGGCTCTCGATATTGCTTCAGGCTCCAAGCACGAAGTCGATCCCTCGTGGGATCGCTCCGCCGGGACGCTCACGGTGTCGGCTGACGGCAAGACCCTCTACACCACCACTGACGACAACGGCCAGCATCCGCTGTTCGCGATCGACGTAGCGACGGGCAAGGCAACGACGCTGGTCACCGACGGTTCGGTCAGTGGCTTCTCGATCAGCGGCAACAAGGTGCTGCTCACCCGCGACGACCTGAAGCGTCCGGCCGATCTGTACACGGCCGACGTCAAGGGCAAGGGCCTCAAACAGGTCTCGCACTTCAACGCCAAGCGCATCAAGAGTGCGCAGACGGGTGACTTCGAGTTCTACACCTTCAAGGGTGCGAACGGCGACACCGTGCAGGGCTACGTGGTCAAACCGGTGGGCTTCAAGAAGGGCAAGACCTATCCGGTCGCCTTCGTCATCCACGGCGGTCCGCAGGGCGCGATGACCAATAGCTGGAGCTATCGCTGGAATGCCCAGACTTACGCGGGGCAAGGCTTCGCCGTGGTCACGGTGAACTTCCACGGCTCGACGGGTTACGGCCAGAAGTTCACCGACGCCATCTCGGGTGACTGGGGCGGCAAGCCGCTCGAGGACCTCAAGGCAGGCTGGAGTGCTGCGCTGTCGAAGTACAGCTTTCTCGACGGCGACCGTGCCTGCGCTCTCGGGGCGAGCTACGGCGGCTACATGGTCTATTGGATGGCCGGCGTGTGGAACCAGCCGTGGAAGTGCTTCGTCGATCACGATGGCGTCTTCGATGCACGCGCCATGTACTACGACACCGAAGAGCTCTGGTTCGAGGAGAAAGAGAACGGTGGCACGCAGTACGACCACCCGGAAAACTACGAGCGCTTCAACCCGATCAACCACGTGAAGGACTGGCGCGTGCCGATGCTCGTCATCCACAGCGGCAAGGACTTCCGCATTCCGGAAACCCAGGGGCTCGGCGCGTTCACCGCGCTGCAGCGTCGCGGCATTCCGAGCAAGCTATTGCATTTCCCGGATGAGAATCACTGGGTGCTGAAGCCGCAGAACAGCGTGCAGTGGCATGAAGAAGTGAATGCGTGGTTGAAGGAGTGGACGGCTCCTTCAACCAAGTAAGTCTGGAAGAAGCGGCGACCTCAGGGTCGCCGTTTTTTTTGTCTGAGAGCTAGCGTCTTAGGGTTTTGTCGTTCGCCGCCATGTAGGCGGACGCGAAGTGCTGCGCCGCCGTCGTAGATACATGATTGTTGTCCCAATACAGGCCGTATCCATCCTTGACAGCACCGCAGCGCTTTTCATCGCAGAAGAACGCTGCAGGGTCTACATAAGTCACGTTGGAAAACTTCGCCGCAAGTCCGTTCAGCAAAGCACGGCTGCTGGTGAACTGGCGATCGAATGCGTCGCGCTGGACAACGCAGGCATCCAGCTTATTCTCGCGGATGCATGTGGGCGCCGCCTCGGGAAGGATGGGGGTTTGTCCGAGAAGAATAATGTGTTTGACCGTGGGTGCGAGGCGGCGAATGGTTTCGGTGAAGTGACTGCCGAAGTCGGCGTCTGACGGGTCTGGCCAGGAGGCGGTCAGCACCACGGTGTCCATACCCCGTAGCGTGGACAGCACCCGCGCGTTGAAATCCTTGCAGCGCGAAGCCTCCAGTGTGCGCTTGCCATTGTCGAAATCGACGGCTGGCGCACAAGCGTCTCGTGTAAAGCCTTCTGCTGCGACGCCGCCCTGATTGGCGATCACCCATGCAAACGGCTGCATCGCTAACGCGTGCGAGTCGCCCCAGATGACTACCTTTACTGGCAAGGATCGGTCTGACGTGCAGCCTTGACGAGGAAGCGGATCGATCGCTTGATCACCGCGGTAGTGGCACTCGGCTTGATTGGCCGGATGGTCCCGAGCGGTGCGTGATGCAAGATCGTCTGGCGGCGGTGTCGTGGTGAGCGAATCTCCCAGCATCAAGAGCAAGAATGCAAAGGCGACCGAGGCAAAGGCACTCGTTCCGACGAGCCGTCTCGCCGTTGTCGTTGCCGATGGGTGGCGGAAAGGCGTTTCGATCCACCGGTAACTCGCCGCGGAGAGCACAAGGGCCGCGAGGACGAGGGTCGCCCGTGTCAAGGCTGGCAACGGACCAGCATGTGTCGCAGAGGCAAAGGCCAATAGTGGCCAATGCCACAGGTAAAGCGAATACGAGATGCGCCCGACCATGAAAGGCAGGGGGGAGCCGAGCACCCGCCCCGCGACACCAATAGGTGCTCCCGAATGAACAGTCGCCAGTATCGCCGCTGCTCCGATCACGGCAGGCAGCGCACCGACGCCAGGAAAATGACTGGCGGGTAGGAGGGTTGCGATGAGCGTAAGGCCGATTCCTCCAGCGGCAAGACGCGCGGGATGCCAGGAGCGGTTCCGCGGCAGCCATGCGACACCTGCGCCCAGCGCAAGCTCCCACCATCGCGCTGGCAGGGAGAAGAACGCCGCCTGGGATCCAGTCGCGATCAACACTTCGCATACCGCCAACGAGGCGATGGCGAGGATGGCGACCGTGACGCGGAGCGTCCGGACGCCGAATCGCCGCATGGCAAGGAACAGTAGCGGCCACAGCAGGTAAAACTGTTCTTCGACGCCCAAGGACCACAAATGCAGGAGAGGCATCTGGTCCGAACGTGGATCGAAGTAGCCCCCAGAATGTGTCTGGAAGAAGATGTTGGCCCCGAAAACGAGAGCCGAGGCGGCCGATTGCAAGCTCGCCGTGAGCTCACCGTAGGGAGGCAACACCACGTATGACGCCGCAGCTGTCGCCAGGACGATGGTCATCAACATCGGAAAAAGGCGGCGCACGCGTCTGGCGAAGAATGCAAGCACGTCGACTCCGCCTCGTTCACGCCATTCGGTATCGAGCAGCACCGTCATCAGGTAGCCCGATATGACGAAGAACATGTCGACGCCGACAAAGCCCGCGGCTGGCCCGAAGCCTGCGTGGAACAGCACCACGGCGAGGACCGCGATTGCCCGGAGACCGTCGATCTCCCGGCGATAGCCGGGTGCGCCCGGCGCACGATGTAGCGTCGTCTCCATTGTCAGGACGAATGGCTCGCTGTTTCTCGGGAGGTTGCCTTGGTACTCGTGAGCAATTCCTCGACGGCGCCGAGCTCTGTCACTGGCAGCGGCGCGAGGTAGCGTACGCGCATGTCGAGGAAGGGCTTCTCAATGGCGAAATACGTCAGGCGCGAGATCACAACGGTAATCGGAAGGACGAGCGCCAGGCCGGCGACGAATGCCGTCCAGTGAACAGACGCAGCGTCGATGTCAATTTTTCCCGCGTGGTCCGCGACTACGCTCAGGACCATGTAGTGCAGGAGATACATGGAGAAGCTCACGGCGCCGACGCCGGCCAGGGCTTGCGACAACCAGGGCCAAAGCCGTTTCGAAAGCGGCAGGTAGCAGATGATAACAGCGCCCCACATCGCGCCCTCGACCGTCGGCCAAACGGCTTTCCACGGCGCACTCGAAACGTAACCGTTGGCCTTGTGGTAGCCGAAAAGGAGGATGGTCGAAGCCAGAAAGGCAGGAAGAAACAGCCAGGGAGTCCAGTCGTCCGCTGCCCAGGATCGGTACGCGTGGGCGGCGAGCATGCCAATGAGGAACTCGTCGATACGCCCCACAATGCTGAAGTAGGACGCATACGTTATGTCGCCCCCGCTGGAGTAGATGAACATGCGGAAGATGATGGCCGAGAGCAGGATCAAGCCGAGTTGCTTCGGTCCGTTGCGATTGAGCATGGTGACCAGAAAGGGGAATACGAGATAGAACTGGAACTCTACGGGAATCGCCCAGATGGAATGCGAGAAGGGCTCGGTGACGACCTGGTCAGGCACATTGCCAATGGGCAGCAGCGTCGTCAGCAGGCCGGTGAAGCCGATGCTGCCTTTCGCGGAAGCCACGCCGACCACCAGCACCACGACAAACAAGGGATAGATGCGAAGTAGCCGGTTCTTCAGGAACTTGCCGTAGAGAATCTCCCGCCCCTCGGCCGCGCGAGCGAGAACGAAGCCACTCAATACCATGAAGAGACCCACTGCCGTATGTCCTTCCGTGAGAAGGGACACGAGGGGATTATTCGTGTGCATCCAGTCTTTCTCGATCGAGAAGGGCAACTTCCGGCCCAGCGAGGCCGAAAGAATCTGGAACGAGTGATAAAGAACTATCCAGACAGCTGCCGCCGCCCGGATATGGTCGAGCCCCGGCTCGTACCGCTGATTCTTGCTATCCATGCCCTTCCCCTGTGGTCGGGGAATACTAGCTAGCTAACTCGGCTTTCGCCACAATGCGCCGCACGCTCTTCAATCTGCAGGGCGGGCCGTGCAATCCGTACGCGCCTGGGACGGGGGGTGTCGTGATTAGAGGTAGATTGGCGCTGACGGGACTTGGCTTTGTTGTCGCATGCCTCGCATGTGCCTGGTTCGGCTTCTGGTTCGGCTTCAGCGAAATGTTCTTCATTCACGTCGACGGAAGATATACCAGTGATGCGGCTGAGCTGCTGACTCAGAGGCATCTGCTGCGTTGCCTGGAGGAGGATCCGAAGAAGGCCGAGGATCATCTAAAGGATAGCCTGGTCATTCAACGTCGGATCCTCGAAGCCACGCCTCAGCCGGTCGGTTGGATCGATCGGGTGAACGTCATCGTGGATCCGCGTGCTATGTGGCTTATCCTTCAGCAGCGGCAAGGTGTTGCTGACACTCGAGTCAGAATATCTGCGCTGGCCTTGGAAGATTCGTGGCCCGGCAAATTCCGCTCCCGCGGCATTGAAAGATCCGGACCTCGTGCCAGGGAAGATGCTCCCTGCTTTTGAGTTGCTCAGTTGTTCCGATGTCGAATAGATGGGAAGGAGGTTCGAGTAGTGATCTCGCGCACATCGACGCTGCAGATTGCCTTGTACGCGTTTGCCATCGGACTGGCGTCGGGTCTTCTTCTTTTCATCTCGCTGGGTGCTGAGTGGAAGTTCGCGGCGGTAGTTTTTTGGTTTCTGGCCGCTGTTTCGGTTCTGGTTGGATTCGTCTCGGTCGTGATGTCCGTGAGCTCGCTTCTTTCTAGCCATCGGGAGCGGAAGTAGCCCTCAGTTGGCGGAGTAGATGCGCGGTACGACTAAATGATCACTGGGGGCGCTGTGGAACTTGCGCGATATGTGCATCGAAGAAAGTAGCGGCGGCGGATCGATCGCGGACGTTACGCAGAGATTTTTTGTAAAAAGGAAAACGCGGTGGCAAAGTATGTCGTCGAGCTGCAGGATGCAGCGACTGGAGAAATTGTGGATGTTCTGGTCGTTGAAACAGAGGGGGATGATGAACTTCTTGCGATGGCGGGTTGTAAGCAGTTGCGTCCTTCAGAATTGCTTCCGTTGTCTGCCAGCGTTATAGGGAAAATCGTAACGCGATTCGATTTGAATGCTTCTGGGGTGCCTCTTGACGGCTGGATACGACGCTGGTCGTTCCTGGATCAGTTGCCTTATACGATTCATACGCGCAGGGAACTAAAAATGATGCTTGCTGGCGAGAAACCGCTGGCAGCGTTCGTCGATGACGCGCCAGGGGTGCCAGATAACGGCATCGTCCCGGAAGAAATCTTCGACCCTCACGTATCGTCTGGCTATTTGGTTAAGCGCGAAAGGGAGTCCCTGCGATCCGGTCGTGTCTGCCGCGAAGTCTTATATGCGGTTCCTTCCGAGGCGTGGCGAATAGACGCTTATCTTTTACTCATGGATGTACTCGATCAGCGTTGCTGGTCGGAAGGGATGGAACGGATGCAGGGGCGCCTTCTCGGATATACGGATTCGCAGAACGACATCTACATCGCGCTCCTCAGGAAGCGACAATCGGAGAGCAAAAACTTCGGCATCTGAAGGCCCATCCCACTTACCGTTCTCCCGAGGGATCATGGAGGCGAATGAGACGCCGACCGCTATGGCTTTGACGGCCTCAGCCGCGTCGCCAGTCGCTTCTTCAAGCAAAGAGCAGGTCCAACTGCCGACCCGGGTTCCCCAGAAACGCCTTAGTCACGAGGAAATGCTCCGTCTCCTCGTAGGGCGTCCTGACCAACCCCGATTCCTCGATCTGATAAAGATCCGCATCCGGATACGGGTGGCGGGGGAGAATGCCGAGTTTCGGTTTTCGACAGGGTTACGGATATTCTGTTGGGTCGGCACCGTTGCAGTGACGGCTGGGCCGATCGCACTTACTTGGTCTACGCCGATGAGGACGTTCGATTGGTTAGCGTTCGGAGCGTTCGCGATTCTTGGAGTCGTGTACTGTGTGTACGTTGACAACTTTGTCCTTAAAATTTCGGATGATCATTTGAGCTATGGGTCGTTTAAGGTATCTCGAGTTAGCTATCGAGATATGGTGTCTGCTGAGATGAGTGTCAGTAGTAGTGGTAAGAAGTTTCTGGTCATCATGGCTTCCGGGAAACGGATTGTTATCTCCGGATATGTTGAATCAATTGATGAAGCAGCTCGGCTGCTAAGATACAAGTTGGGTGAGACTTCTGGGCGTTCGTAGAATACGCGGAGACCTGAGCTGCCGCATGAGCTTGGAGATGGCGCCAATGGACAGTGTTCCAAGAATAACGGCTTTCGGAAAATTTCTAACTGCCACAGTGGCGGTCATCCCAGTGGCCGTCGCGATATGGATGCTCTTCGTCATGTCTAATCAAAATGAGGAGGGGCGTTACTTGATGTCGGTCATCGCTGCGGGCCTGCTCTTCAGCGGTTTGGCACTGATTCCAAGCATAGTGAGGGCCGCTTCGACACGTTTTTACGATGGCGGCGTAGAGCAGTTCGTTATTGCTTCTAAGGGACTTTTCTTTTCGAAGGTGAGGCTTGACTGGATATCTGTCGAGATAGTTTCATTTCGGCATCTCGCGTATACGATGTTTGGAAAAGGTGTGAAGATTCAGGTGTCGCTCAGTTGCTTTTACGACTACCGGGCAACGGCCACGTTCATTCATGCGAGCCTTCCTAAGGACGTTGTTAGGAAGTGAGTGTCAACGTCGTCTCCTTTTACCAGAGCTTGACTCGGGCCGTATGTCGACTCCCCGTAAACTCGCTCCAGATATAACTCGAGGCTTCCGGGCAAGTTGTCACGACGCTAACAGGACTAGTGCATGTGTCGGGTGCTGCGTGTGAAACCAAGCCGCTATTACACCTGGCGCCGTGCAACACACAGCCACGTTCGCATGAGGACAGACGTCTGGTTGGCCTAATCAAACACCACTGGATTGTCAGCGGACGTTCTGGATCGCGACTTCTCGCTTGATGCCCCGAACAGGGTCTGGCCGCCGGGCATCACGCACATTCGGACGTACGATGGATGGAAGTATCTGGCTGCGGTGATTGACCTGTACTCGCGCAAGATCGGCGGCTGAGCGATGCGCCCGACGATGACCAGCGATCTTGCGCTTCGAGAGTTTCAAGCGCTCTTGGCGGCGATTTGGCGACGAAAACCTGAGCCAGACGTTCTCGTCCATTCGGATCAAGGAAGTTCGCGCACAAGCGACGATTGGCAATCGTTCGTGAACCTCACACATGGTGGCGAGCATGAGTCGACGCGGTAACTGTCACGACAACGCCGTCCCGGAGAGCTTCTTCAGCCTGTTGAAGAAGGAGCGAATCAAGCGCCGGATATACCTCGATCGTGCCATCGCTTCCTGCGATGTCGTCGATTGCATCGAGATGTTTTAAAGCCCAGTACGTCGGCACGGTTTCACTTCCGGTCTATCACCGGTAGAGTTCGAGAGACGTTACGAAGAATCTGGCTCCTGAGTGTCTACGAAAAGCTCAGCGGTCCATGCGCTATCTCGCTGATGCCCTTCATGCTGAACTGCCGGAATCGTTTCATGATTGCTAATAAAGCAAGTACCATCGCTCGGCGCTGCCTCACGACCCTTCGACCCGCTCGGCGCAGTTCTTTAATCATTTCCGCACTAGCGCTTGCACTGGTTGTCTGCGGCTCAGCCCATGGTCGGGATGACTCTATGAAGCCGAAGAATGGATTGCACGCCGTGACGCTCGGCTTTTCCGGTGGGCCCTCAATTAGGTTATGCGTTCCAGATGAGGTCCGTGCATCCTTCCTCCCAGATAATCAATCGATCACCTTTAGGGTGGTGCAGATGCCGGAAGGTTCTGTGAGATTCGTCCGTCGTGATGACAAGCCAGATAAAAGTCGCGCGCAACTTCTGGCGGTGGCAGCATATATAAGCGCTGCATCGTGGCAAGAGGTTGTAGCGCGTCATAGCGCTGCACCAAGGAGCGCTCAGATTGGAGAATTTGTCTTCAAGTCGATAGATCCGTTTGTGGACCTGGGCCGGTATTTCGCGGTTTCAACGTCTCGACCGGTGAATTTTTTCGTGGATCTCAGGTCGGCGCGTGGTACGTCGGTTGAGCGGCGGCGCGCACAACTCACGGCGATCGCGGATTCGATTTCAGGCTACTTGAACGCAACGGAGTGTAACTAAACGCCTGCAAGTGAGGTAATTGGTCTAACCAACGATCAACTGGGAGCGAGGGGCGTCGCTTCAGGACGGCGAGGGGCGATTACAAAGGCATCGTGTCCGCGAGCCTGATTCGCGGGTGGACCCTACCTGTTCATCAAGACGTCGAGTAAAACGGTTTTGACCTCGGTCGACTCGCTTGGCGAAGCGTCTCAGCTTCTTCAAGGCAAGTTGGGTGGTGGTTGCTAGCACCCTGTCGCCGATGAATCGGCACCTGTAAGTGCGCGGGTATCGCGAGGCGATGCTTATTGGAGGCGCCCGTAATTGGGCAGTCTATGCGGCGACTACGGCGGCAAATGGAGAGGACTATGATTCTGAAGGCGTCCTATGGGCGTACGGAACTGGACTGTTCTTGGTCCCGCCATCGGGGTTGAACCCCCATGCGGTAGCGATAGCCTCCAGCAGCGTCGACTTACCGCTGCCGTTCTCCCCGACGATGAAGGTCACCTTGGGGTGGAGCTTCAGTGTGCCGAGTTCTTTTATGGCAGGGAGGGAGAAGGGGTAGGTGTTGAAAGAGGGGATGCGGTCTCGGCGGAGTTTTATGTCGAGGAGGTAGTGTTGGGCGTCTAGGGAGTTCATTCGGACGTTCCGTGTGTTTTCGCTAGCACCCTATCGCCGATGAATCGGCTCCTACAAAAGCGCGGGGGTTGCTAGAACCACTTGTTCCGCTTCAGGGCGATGAAGATGATGCCGACGACGCAGGCGACCAGGCAGGTGATGGCGGGGTAGGCCCAAGGCTGCTGCAACTCGGGCATGTGCGCAAAGTTCATGCCGTACCAGCTCGTGATCAAGGTAGGCGCCGCCAACATAGCCGCCCAACCTGCCAGCTTCTTCATCACCTCGTTCTGCCCAAAGGTAACGAGCGCCAGATTCACACTGATCGCCGCCCCAAGCATCTCCCGCATAGCCGAAATCGACTCGTTCACGCGAAACACGTGATCGTAAATATCGCGGAAATACGCCCGCAGCTCATCGTGGATCAAATGCGGATGCAACCGCGTCAGCTGGGCCACGATGTCCTGCAACGGCACGACAGCAAGCCGCAAGGTCATCAGCTCTCGCTGCATGTCGTACAGCCGCTTGATCGTCTGCCGGTTGTACGTCTCGGCGAAGATATCGTTCTCGAGCTCATGCAACTCCTGCCGGAAATCACGCACGATCGGCAGGAAGTTGTCGACGATGAAATCGAGTACGGCGTACAGCGCGTAACTCGGCCCCATACCGAGTAGTTCAGGCGATTGCTCGCAACTACGTCGCGCCGGCGCATACGACAGCGAAGCGCCATGGCGCACCGTGACGAAGTAGCGCTGGCCAACGAAGATCTGCGTCTCACCGAAAGCGATGTTGCCGCCGACGAGCTGGGCCGTCTGCGCGACGATAAACAGCGAGTCGCCGTAGGTCTCGATCTTGGTGCGCTGGTGGGCGAGCTGGGCGTCCTCGATGGCGAGGTCGTGCAGGTTGAATTCCTCCTGCAGCTTCAGCAGCAGCGCTTCGTCGGGCTCGTGCAGGCCGACCCAGACGAAGGTGTCGGGCTCCTTGAGCACGTCGCTGATCGCGTCGATGGTGATGTCGCCGATGCGACACCCATCGTTACGGTAGGCGACGCAGTTGACGACCATGCCGCCGTTTGAAACGGGCGGAGCGACGGGTTCGGGGAGAATCGAGACAGATGCCATGGCGGCATGATGCCGCCCCTCATGTGACGGGGCAATCTCAGTGACGAAGAACGCTCAGTCGTGCTTCCGGCAAAAACTTGCGAATAGCGCCGCCCAGCACGGCAGGGCGAGCAGCAGCCACGGCATGTTGCGCTGCGGGAAGTCGGGCCACAGATGCAGCAGCAGGCCGATCACACAGGCGGCAAACGACATCGCGGCGACCCGGGGAGCGGTCCGGCCCATGGGACGACCCGCACGGCGCAGATGCCAGATGCCCGGAATCAGCAACAGTGCAAAAGGCTGGTAAGCCAGCAGGTTGAAGTTGCCCCAGGCAGATCGATGCAGGGTAAGCGTCCACAGGCCAAGCATGAACAGGCCAGCCAGTCCGGCGAACACGGCGAACAGAGTGGCGGCAGCGACGAAGACGCCGCGCGCAACGCGGTGCCGGGTGAAAGCGGGCAGGGCCAACGGGATAGCCCACAGCAGGCCGGCGATCAGCAGCGGCCAGCGCAGATCCGGCGCCTGCTCCGGCGGCGGATCGAGCTTGTTCTGCGCCAGCGTGTCTTCCTGGTCGACCAGCGGCCGCGCGTCGGCACCGTCGCCGATGCGGACGTGACGGATCTCGTCTTCGAGCACCATCGGCAGGAAGGCTTCCTTCCAGGCCGTCATCGGCTGGTCGGCATAGGGGCCGAGACCGAGGTCCATGCCGAGCATCAGCCAGGCTTGGTTGCTCATCAGGCGGGCGGTCTGCTCGCGAAACGTCATGCCACCGTCCCGCTCACGCAACTGCCGGCTGAGTGCGCCGCCAAGCGCGCCGTCGAGCGCGTCGCGCACGCGGGTAGTGCAGTTGTCGGCGTAGTAGTCGTAGTTGTAGCCAGCGTTCGCAGGCTGCACGTTCCACAGCAGGAAGCGGCGCAGGCTGTCTTTCTGTTCGTTGTCCAGCGCCAGGCGCTGGCGGCGCACGTAGCGACCTTCGCCCGAGTAGAACTCGACATCGGACTGCGTGGTCTCGGCGTCCATGCGGTAGGCCATGATGCCGCGCGCGAAATTGAGGATGAAACCCTTCTGGTCGAAGTCGAACACGCCGTAATTGAACGCAATGGCTTCGCCGCTCACGGTGTCGCGGACTTCCAGCGCATCGTGGCCGAAACGCTCCCAGTAGATATCTCCGGGCCCGTACGTCATCAGTGAGATTTCGAGGTTGGCCGCCGGGGCATCGACGATGCCCGCGTGGGCTGCCGGAACGAAACACAGGGCGATCAACAGGAACAGGGCGTAGCGCATCGTGGGGCGTGGTCCTTGCCCGCAGGCATGGCTTGAAGGGAAGGCGAACCGCCGGCCTTGCGGGCCGGCGTCGGTATCAGGCGCCGTTGCTGGCGCCACCATTGCCGCTGACGCGGGTGACGTGGAAATGCAGCACGCGACGATCGTCGGCGTCGGTGACGCGGAAGACGAAATCGCCCATGGTGATCTCCTCGCCCACGCTCGGCAGGTGGCCGAACTCGGAGGTGATCATGCCGCCGATGGTGTCGAACTCTTCATCGGAAAAGTGCGCACCGGCCACCTCGTTGAAGTCGGCGATGGGCGTGAGCGCGCTGACCGCGAACACGCCTTCGTCGAGCTGGGTGGCGAGGATGGGATCTTCCTCGTCGTCGTGCTCGTCGTCGATCTCGCCGACGATCTGCTCGAGGACGTCCTCGATGGTGATCAGGCCGGCGACGCCGCCGTACTCGTCCACCACCAGGGCCATGTGATTACGCGTCAGGCGGAACTCCGCCAGCAGCACGTTCAGGCGCATGGACTCGGGGATGAGCACCGCGGGGCGGAGCAGGGCGCGTACATCGCCGGCTTCATCCTGGCCGAAGTACTTCAGCAGGTCCTTGGCCAGCAGGATGCCAAGGACTTCGTCCTTGTCCTCGCCATGCACGGGGAAGCGGGAGTGACCGGATTCGACGACGGCGGACATGATCTCGGCCAGCGGCGCATCGACAGGCAGGCTGACGATCTGGGCCCGGGGGACCATGACGTCGTCGACGCTGAGTTCGGTGACTTTGATCGCACCCTCGACCATGGTCAGGGTGTCGTTGGAAAGCAGGCCGTTGGCCTGGGCGGTACGCAGTTCCTCGATCAGTTCGTCGCGGTTGCGTGGCTCGCCGGAAAACATATGGCCCAGACGGTCCCACCAGGATCGGTGTGTAGGGCCGTTGGTACTGCCAGGGTCCTCGTTCATTACTCTTTGATATTCGGCCCGAATGGGCGGAATGAGCAGTCTAGCGGAATTTTTGTGACGGTTCAGGCTGGATCGCTTGGTAGGAGCCGATTCATCGGCGATGGGGTGCTGGCCGAAACCTGGCCCGCTGCCGCGGGATCGCCGATGAATCGGCTCCTACAGAGGAGCCAGGTAGGGATCGGAGATGCCCAGCCCCGCCAGAACCTTGGTCTCCAAGGCCTCCATCGTCTCGGCCTCAGCCTCGTCGATGTGGTCGTAGCCCAGCAGGTGCAGGGTGCCGTGGATGGTCAGGTGGGCCCAGTGGTCGGCCGGCTTCTTGCCCTGCTCGGCGGCTTCGCGGGCGACGACGGGGGCGCAGATGACCAGGTCGCCGATCAGCGGCAGGTCGACGCCGGGCGGTAGCTCGACCGGGAACGAGAGCACGTTGGTGGCGTAGTCACGACCGCGGTACTGCAGGTTCAGCGCCTGGCCTTCCTCGGTGTCCACGATGCGCACGGAGACCTCGGTGGCCTTGCGGCGCCTCGCGCCCTTCAGCGCGGCCTCGATCCAGCGACGAAAGCTGGCCGAGGCCGGCACGCCTTTACGCGGCGCGGCATAGCCGACAGCGACGTCCAGCTTGCTCAACGGGCTTCGTCCTTCTGTTCGAAGGCCTCGTAGGCACGCACGATCCTGGCCACGATCGGATGGCGGACCACGTCGCGCGAGGTGAAGAAGGTGAAGCTGATGCCATCCACGCCGCGCAACACTTCGACGGCATGGCGCAGGCCCGAGCGGATATGGCGCGGCAGATCCACCTGCGAGACGTCGCCCGTGATCACCGCGACCGAGCCGAAGCCGATGCGGGTCAGGAACATCTTCATCTGTTCGACGGTGGTGTTCTGCGCTTCGTCGAGGATCACGTAGGAATCGTTGAGCGTGCGGCCGCGCATGTAGGCAAGCGGCGCGATCTCGATCACGTTGCGCTCGATCAGCTTGGCGACCTTCTCGAAGCCGACCATCTCGTACAGCGCGTCGTACAGCGGGCGCAGGTAGGGATCGATCTTCTGGCTGAGGTCGCCGGGCAGGAAGCCGAGCTTCTCGCCGGCTTCCACGGCCGGGCGCACCAGCAGCACGCGCTGCACGCGGTTGTTCTCCAGCGCCTCGATGGCACTGGCGACGGCGAGGTAGGTCTTGCCGGTGCCGGCCGGACCTACGCCGAAGTTGATGTCGTGGCTGGTGATCGCGTGCAGGTAGCGGGCCTGGTTCGGACCGCGACCCTTGATCACGCCGCGCTTCACCTTGATCACCACTTCCTGCGTCGACTCGGCGGCCTGGTCGGCCAGTGCGTCGATGCCGGACTCGGCGAGGTGCAGGTTGATGATCTGGCCGTTGAGGGTTTCGTGCTCGGCGGCGGCGTAAAGGGCGCGCAGCACCTTCTCGCCGGCACGCGCGGTGAGCTCGTCGCCGATCACGCGGAAGGTGCTGCCGCGGTGATCGATCTCGACACCCAGGCGCAACTCGATCTGGCGGATGTGCTCATCGAGCGGACCGCAGACGTTGGCAAGGCGGATGTTGTCCTCGGGCTCGAGGGAGAAGTCACGCTGGATGAGCTGGCTCATGGCATTCACGAGGCGAGGGCGACCTCTTCGTCGAGGTCGACACGGCCGCGCAGGGAATTCGACATCGCCTCGGTGATCACCACGTCGACGAACTGGCCGATCATCCGTGCGTGGCCGGGGAAGTTCACGTAGCGCATGTTCTCGGTGCGTCCCGACATCTCGCTGGCGTTCCGGCGGCTGGGCTTTTCCACCAGCACGCGCTGCACGCTGCCGACCATGGCTTCGTTGATCTTGCGCGCGTTCTCGTTGATCGCGGCCTGCAGACGCGCCAGGCGCGCCTGCTTGACCTCGGCCGGCGTGTCGTCGGCGAGGTTGGCGGCGGGTGTACCGGGGCGCGAGGAGAAGATGAAGGAGAAGCTCTGGTCGAAGCCGATATCGTCGATCAGCTTCATGGTCTTTTCGAAATCGTCGTCCGACTCGCCGGGGAAGCCGACGATGAAGTCCGACGAGACACAGATGTCCGGGCGCACGGCGCGCAGCTTGCGGATCTTCTGCTTGAACTCGATCGCCGTGTAGCCGCGCTTCATCGCCGAGAGGATCCGGTCCGAGCCGGCCTGCACGGGCAGGTGCAGGTAGTTGGCCAGCTGCGGCACGTTGGCGTAGGCCTCGATCAGCGAGTCGGAGAACTCCAGCGGATGCGAGGTGGTGAAGCGAATCCGGCCGATGCCTTCGATCTGCGCGATCGCGTGGATCAGCACGGAGAGATCGGCCATGTCGCCATCGTGCATCGGGCCGCGGTACGCGTTGACGTTCTGGCCAAGCAGGTTGACCTCACGCACGCCTTGCTCGGCGAGCTGGGCGACCTCGACGATGACGTCGTCGAACGGACGGCTGATTTCTTCGCCGCGCGTATAGGGCACCACGCAGTAGGAGCAGTACTTCGAGCAGCCTTCCATGATCGAGACGAAGGCGGTTGGGCCCTCGGCGCGCGGCTCGGGCAGGCTGTCGAACTTCTCGATCTCCGGGAAGCTGATGTCCACCTGCGACTTGCCGCTGGCGCGCTGGGCTTCGATCATTTCCGGCAAACGGTGCAGGGTCTGCGGGCCGAACACGAGGTCCACATAGGGCGCGCGCTTGAGGATGGCGTCGCCTTCCTGCGAGGCGACGCAGCCGCCCACGCCGATCAGCACCGGCTTGCCGCCGGCCTTGTGGGCCTTCCAGCGGCCGAGCTGGCTGAAGACTTTTTCCTGGGCCTTTTCGCGGATCGAACAGGTGTTGACCAGGATGACGTCAGCTTCCGCTTCGTCCTGGGTCAGCTCGAGACCGTGCGATGCGAGCAGGACGTCGGCCATCTTGGCCGAGTCGTACTCGTTCATCTGGCAGCCGTGGGTCTTGATGAAAAGCTTGCCGCTCATGGGCCGGGGTACCGTGATTCGTGGGGAGTTACCGAACCGCGCAGTTTACGCCGCCACCACCCACCTTGCCACAGGGTTCGGCGGATCAATGACTTGCGTGAGGAAGATCACGTTATTGGCCCTTGGCAGGGCAGGGGTGCTGGGGCACACTCGCGCCCATGGCTCACGACGCGATGCCAGGGGAAAGCGCCGGCCATCGCGCCTGCCGTTTTCTGC
>Ga0247742_10000434_pt1 | contig 34685 bp, 34 predicted proteins | sample UWRJL208509C2_FD_180944 | JGI IMG/M metagenome (GOLD analysis project Ga0247742, IMG submission 180944) | Plant litter microbial communities from Arlington Agricultural Research Station in Wisconsin, United States - UWRJ-L208-509C-2 | ecosystem: Environmental > Terrestrial > Plant litter >...
GCCCTCTGCGAAATCCCGGCCGGCTACAAGCAACCAGTGCTGGTCTCGGGCACCGACGGCGTGGGCACCAAGCTGCGCCTGGCACTGAACCTGAACAAGCATGACAGCATCGGCATCGACCTGGTCGCCATGTGCGTCAACGACCTGGTGGTGTGCGGCGCCGAGCCGCTGTTCTTCCTCGACTACTACGCCACCGGCAAGCTCAACGTCGAGACCGCGACCCAAGTGGTCACCGGCATTGGCGCTGGCTGCGAACTGTCCGGCTGCTCCCTGGTCGGCGGCGAAACCGCTGAAATGCCGGGCATGTACGAAGGCGAAGACTACGACCTTGCCGGCTTCTGCGTTGGCGTCGTGGAAAAATCGGAAATCATCGACGGCTCCAAAGTCGCCGCCGGCGACGCCCTGCTCGCCCTGCCGTCTTCCGGCCCGCACTCCAACGGCTACTCGCTGATCCGCAAGATCATCGAAGTCTCCGGTGCCGACATCGAAAACATTCAGCTCGACGGCAAGCCGCTGACCGACCTGCTGATGGCGCCTACCCGCATCTACGTCAAGCCGCTGCTCAAGCTGATCAAGGACACCGGCGCGGTCAAGGCCATGGCCCACATCACCGGTGGCGGCCTGCTCGACAACATTCCGCGCGTCCTGCCAAAAGGCGCTCAGGCCGTGGTTGACGTGGCGAGCTGGACCCGCCCGGCGGTGTTCGACTGGCTGCAAGAAAAAGGCAACGTCGATGAAAACGAAATGCACCGCGTGCTGAACTGCGGCGTCGGCATGGTCATCTGCGTGGCTCAAGAGCACGTCGAGACGGCGTTGAACGTCTTGCGTGAAGCCGGCGAACAGCCATGGGTCATTGGCCAGATCGCTACTGCCGCCGAAGGCGCTGCCCAGGTTGAACTGAAGAACCTTAAGGCACACTGATGCTGCCCACCTGTAATGTCGTGGTGCTGCTGTCCGGCACCGGCAGCAACTTGCAGGCCCTGATCGACAGCGTGAGCACCGGCGACAGCCCGGTGCGCATCGCTGCGGTGATTTCCAACCGCGCTGATGCCTATGGCTTGCAGCGCGCCAGGGACGCGGGCATCGCGACCCGCTCCCTCGATCACAAGGCCTTCGACGGCCGTGAAGCCTTCGACAGCGCGCTGGTCGAGCTGATCGACAGCTTCGACCCGCAACTGGTGGTCCTCGCCGGCTTCATGCGTATCCTCAGCGCGGACTTCGTGCGTCACTACCAGGGTCGCCTGCTCAATATCCATCCTTCGCTGCTGCCTAAATACAAAGGGTTACACACTCATCAGCGCGCGCTGGAGGCTGGCGACACCGAGCACGGCTGTTCCGTGCACTTTGTCACCGAGGAACTCGATGGCGGGCCTCTGGTCGTACAGGCAGTAATACCGGTAGAGTTGCACGACACGCCGCACAGTCTGGCGCAGCGGGTCCATGCCCAGGAACACCGGATCTACCCAATGGCCATTGCCTGGTTTGCCGAAGGTCGGCTGACACTCAATGACCAGGGTGCTTTACTGGACGGGCAGTTACTCGCGGCCAGCGGCCACTTGATTCGTCACTAGGAGATTTTATGCGTCGCGCCCTGCTCTTCGCTTGCGCTCTGCTCGCCTTGCCCCTGGCACAGGCCGCAGACCTTCAACCGTTCTCCGCCAGTTACACCGCCGACTGGAAACAGCTGCCCATGAGCGGCACCGCCGAGCGCAGCCTGACCAAGGAAGCCAATGGTGTCTGGCGGTTGAGTTTCAAGGCGTCGATGATGATCGCCAGCCTGTCCGAGGAAAGCACCCTGACCCTGGACAAGGACACCTTCCTGCCACAGACCTACAAGTTCGAACGCGGCGGCCTGGGTAAAGCCAAGAAAGCCGACCTCGATTTCGACTGGACCAGCAAATTCGTCACCGGTAGCGATCGTGGCGACGCGGTGAAGATCCCGCTCAATCGCGGCATGGTCGACAAGTCCACCTACCAGTTGGCCCTTCAGCACGACGTGGCCGCCGGCAAGAAAAGCATGAGCTATCAGGTGGTCGATGATGGCGAAGTCGACACCTACGACTTCCGTGTACTGGGCTCGGAAAAAGTCGACACCAAGGCTGGCCAGATCGAAGCGATCAAGGTCGAGCGCGTGCGCGACCCGACGCAAAGCAAACGCATCACCGTGCTCTGGTTCGCCAAGGACTGGGACTATTTGCTGGTGCGCCTGCAACAGGTCGAGACCGACGGCAAGGAGTACAACATCATGCTCCAGGACGGTACCGTCAACGGCAAGGCTGTGAAAGGCAGCTGAGTTGGGTTGATGGACAAGAGCCTCGCTGAACGCGGGGCTTTTTTATGCCCGCTGTTAGGTGGCGTGGGTGAAATCGCCTTCGCGAGCGGGCTCGCTCCCACAGGGAAATGCATTCCAATGTGGGAGCGAGCCTGCTCGCGAAGAGGCCCTCAGCCACGCCAAAAATGCCCGCTCAACATGAAACCTTTGTCATGAAACTCAAGGGCCTGCGACCGAATGCCGCGGTTTATAAGGGCTGCGACATTTTGTCCAGATTGGTAAAAGTCCGTTTCCAAATTCAGCGATTTACCTAGCCAGCTAACTAACTCTATAACAGAGTCCTGCACACGCTCGCGGCAATTAACCAAAGTGTGCAGATCAACTGAACAGTGGAGTTAGCCCATGACTGTAAAAGTGACTGAACGTGACGATTCACACAAATCCCATGAAGTGGTAGCCGCCGGTATCCGCATCTGGGATGTGCATCAGCAAGACCTGCTGGTAGGGATGTTTCACTCCGAGACTGACGCCCATAACTACAAAGCGGAACTGGAAACCCTGGAACAGCAACGGCAATCCTGAAGTGACGCATGTGTAACCACAGACTTGTAAAAACAAACCCCGCTCTTGGCGGGGTTTGTCGTTTTACCACATCAGGTCGTCAGGGATCTGGTACGCGGCGTACGGATCGTCCTCGGCGCTGACCTCCTCGGTCTGCACGTTCAACTGCACGATGCGTTGCGGGTCGCGCTCCTGGATCTTCAGCGCCGCTTCACGGGGGATCACTTCATAACCCCCGGCGTGATGAACGATGGCCAGCGAGCCGCTGCTGAGCTTGTTACGCATCAGAGTGTTGACCGACAAGCGCTTGACCTTCTTGTCGTCCACGAAGTTGTAGTAGTCCTCGGTGGTCAGCTTCGGCAGGCGCGAGACTTCGATCAACTGCTTGATCTGCGCGGCACGGGCTTTGGCTTCGGCTTTTTCCTGCTGCTGGCGGTTGAGCTCCTGATCGCGCTTGACCTTCTCGGCCATGGCTTCCTGGGCCGCGCGCTGCTGGGAATCATCCAGTTCGATCTGGCCTTTGTGGGCCAGGCGTTGCTGCTTCTGCTTCTCTTTGCCGACCTGTTTGGCCTGCTTCTGGTTGACCAGCCCTGCTTTGAGCAACTGGTCGCGAAGGGAAATGCTCATGGTGCTTATTTCTCACTTAGGCAACTGCTCAACCGCAGTTGGGCACATTCTTTTCCTGGCGTTTGGCTTCGCCCCACAAGGCGTCCAACTCTTCGAGGGTGCAATCTTCCATGGGACGACGGGTGTCGCGCAATGCCTGTTCGATAAAACGGAAGCGTCGTTCGAATTTTGCATTGGCGCCACGCAGGGCCGTTTCCGGGTCAACCTTGAGATGCCGCGCCAGATTGACCACGGAAAACAGCAGGTCGCCGAGCTCGTCGCTGATCGCCGCCGTGTCGTTGTCAGCCATGGCTTCGAGCACTTCGTCGAGTTCTTCGCGCACCTTGTCCAGCACCGGCAACGCATCGGGCCAGTCGAACCCGACCTGCCCGGCGCGCTTCTGCAACTTGGCCGAGCGCGACAGCGCGGGCAAAGCCGTGGGGACGTCATCGAGCAGAGACAGTTGTTCAGGCGCGGCAGATTGCTCCGCGCGCTCTTCGGCCTTGATCTCTTCCCAACGCTGCTTGACCTGTTCTTCACTCAGGCGCGGAACGTCCAGCGGCGCATACAGATCGCCGCTCGGGAACACGTGGGGATGTCGACGGACCAGCTTGCGGGTGATGCTGTCGACCACGCCAGCAAACTCGAACCGCCCTTCCTCCCGCGCCAGCTGGCTGTAATACACCACCTGGAACAGCAGATCACCCAACTCCCCTTGCAAGTGATCGAAGTCTCCGCGCTCGATGGCGTCGGCGACTTCGTAGGCTTCTTCAAGGGTGTGCGGGACGATGGTTTCGTAGGTTTGCTTGATGTCCCACGGGCAACCGTACTGCGGATCGCGCAGGCGGTTCATCAGGTGGAGCAAGTCTTCGAGGCTGTACATCATGTATGTCTCACCACAAAAAACGGTGGGAGCGAGCCTGCTCGCGAAGAGGGCGTGTCAGTCAACATAATGCTGTCTGACACAACACTTTCGCGAGCAGGCTCGCTCCCACAGGAGGGGTCATCCCTCAAGGGGTACGGTTGCGCCGCGTCTCGATGATGTTCGGCAATTGCGAAATCCGCCCCAGCAAACGCCCCAGCGCATCCAGCCCGGGAATCTCGATGGTCAGGGACATCAGCGCGGTGTTGTCCTCCTTGTTCGAGCGGGTGTTGACCGCCAGCACGTTGATCCGCTCGTTGAGCAACACTTGCGAAACGTCACGCAGCAACCCGGAGCGGTCGTAGGCGCGGATGATGATGTCCACCGGGTAGGTGAGCACCGGTACCGGGCCCCAGCTGACCTGGATGATCCGCTCGGGTTCGCGCCCGCCCAGTTGCAGCACAGAGGCGCAATCCTGGCGGTGAATACTCACGCCACGACCCTGAGTGATGTAGCCGACGATCGCATCCCCCGGCAACGGCTGGCAGCAGCCAGCCATCTGGGTCATCAGGTTGCCGACGCCCTGGATCTGGATATCGCCGCGCTTGCCCGGTTTGTAGCCCGTGGCCTTGCGCGGAATCAGTTCCAGCTGTTCGTTGCCGCGTTCCGGCTCCACCAGTTGCTGCGCCAGGTTGACCAGTTGCGCCAGGCGCAAGTCCCCGGCACCGAGGGCGGCGAACATGTCCTCGGCGGTTTTCATGTTGGCTTTTTCGGCCAGCTTGTCGAAATCCACCGCCGGCAAACCGAGGCGCGCGAGTTCTCGTTCAAGCAAGGTTTTACCGGCCGCGACGTTCTGGTCCCGGGCCTGCAATTTGAACCAGTGAACAATCTTCGCCCGCGCCCGGGAGGTGGTGACGTAACCCAGGTTCGAGTTCAGCCAGTCACGGCTCGGGGTGCCGTGCTTGCTGGTGATGATCTCGACTTGCTCACCGGTTTGCAGGCTGTAGTTGAGCGGCACGATGCGCCCGTTGATCTTGGCGCCCCGGCAGTTGTGGCCAATCTCGGTGTGCACCCGATAGGCGAAGTCCAGCGGTGTCGAGCCCTTGGGCAAATCGATCGCGTGACCGTCGGGGGTGAAAATGTAGACGCGGTCCGGCTCGATGTCGACCCGCAGTTGTTCCGCGAGGCCGCCGATATCCCCCAGTTCTTCGTGCCATTCCAGCACCTGGCGCAACCAGGAGATTTTCTCCTCGTAGTGATTGGAGCCGGATTTGACGTCCGTGCCCTTGTAGCGCCAGTGCGCGCACACCCCGAGTTCGGCTTCTTCGTGCATGGAATGCGTGCGGATCTGCACTTCCAGCACCTTGCCTTCCGGGCCGATCACCGCGGTGTGCAGCGAGCGGTAGCCGTTCTCTTTCGGGTTGGCGATGTAGTCGTCGAACTCTTTCGGGATGTGTCGCCACAAGGTGTGAACGATGCCCAGCGCGGTGTAGCAGTCGCGCATTTCCGGCACCAGCACCCGCACGGCGCGCACGTCGTAGATCTGGCTGAATTCCAGACCCTTGCGCTGCATTTTGCGCCAGATCGAATAGATGTGTTTCGCCCGGCCGCTGATGTCGGCGTCGACCCCGGTGGCCTGCAATTCGTTTTTCAGCTGGCTCATCACGTCGCTGATAAAGCGCTCGCGGTCCAAGCGCCGCTCGTGGAGCAGCTTGGCGATCTGTTTGTACTGGTCCGGCTCGAGGTAGCGGAAGGACAAGTCCTCCAGCTCCCATTTGATATGGCCGATACCCAGTCGATGGGCCAGCGGCGCGTAGATGTCGAAGACTTCCCGGGCGACCCGGTTGCGCTTCTCGTCGTCGGCGGTTTTCACCGCACGGATCGCGCAGGTGCGTTCCGCCAGTTTGATCAGCGCGACGCGTACGTCGTCGACCATGGCCACCAGCATCTTGCGCAGGTTTTCCACCTGGCCCTGAGTGCCCAGCACCAGGGACTGGCGCGGGCTCAGGCTGGCGCTGATCGCCGCCATGCGCAGCACGCCGTCGATCAGCTTGGCCACCACCGGGCCAAAACGCTGGCTGACCGCCGGCAACTGGATCTGCCCTTCGCGCACGCCGCGATAGAGGATCGCCGCCACCAAAGAGTCCTGATCGAGCTTCAGGTCGGCAAGGATCTCGGCGATCTCAAGCCCGGTGCGAAAGCTGGAGTTGCCTTCGGACCATAGATTCTTCGCCGCATTGGCTTGTTGTTCCGCTGCACGGGCGAACTCGCAGGCCTCTTTCAAGGCTTCGCGGTCCAGCGCCAGATCGATGCTCACCGCATGATCGAGCCATGCCTCGAGATTGATACTGCCGTCCGTATTGATCGGCTGGTGCGCTCTCACCTGTACCATGTTGCTTTACCTTCCCTAAGACGCAGATTCAATGCGTCAAATCGCTGACCTTCGATGCCCGCAAACCCCGCGCGGGGCAAGCGCGGAGCATCACGGGCGGGCCAGTCGGACCAGACGAGTCATCCTAACTCGCTTCAAATAACGCCATGGCCTCGACATGTGCCGTCTGAGGAAACATATCGAGAATCCCGGCACGTTTTAACCGGTAGCCCTGCTTGATCAGTTCGACCGTGTCACGGGCCAACGTCGCCGGATTACACGATACATAAACCAACCGTTTGGCGCCTAACGACGCCAGCTTGCGCACCACCTCGTAAGCACCGTCACGGGGTGGGTCCAAGAGTACCGCACAAAAGCCTTCGCCGATCCATTCGGCATCGGTCAAAGGCTGGGATAAATCGGCCTGAAAAAACCGCGCGTTATGCAGATTATTGCTAGCGGCGTTGGCGGCGGCGCGCTCGACCATGGTCTGCACGCCCTCCACCGCCACCACGTCACGTACTCGCTGGGCCAGCGGCAAGGCGAAGTTGCCCAAGCCACAGAACAGGTCCAGCACGCGCTCATCCGCCGTCGGTTTTAGCCAGTCCAGCGCCTGAGCGATCATCGCCTCGTTGACGCCCGCGTTGACCTGAATGAAATCCCCCGGCCGGTAAGCCAGTTGCAAATTCCAGGTCGCCAACTCATAGCCCAATGGCCGACCGGCGTCGACCGGGTACGGCTCGGCATCGCCATGCAGCCACAGTTGCGCTTCATGGAATGCACAGAATTCCTTGAGGATCGTCAGGTCCGCTTCCGACAGCGGCGCCATGTGTCGCAGCAATACCGCCAGGGACGAGCCGCTGAACAATTCCACATGACCCAACGCCTGGGGTTTGCTCAAGCGCTGCAACATCTGCGGCAAGCGCGTCATGATCGGCTGCAAGGGCTGTACCAGAATCGGACACTCGCTGATCGCGACGATGTCCTGACTGCCGGCGGCGCGGAACCCGACTTCCAGGGTTTTGCGCTTGAGGTCCCAGCGCACGGCGACCCGGGCACGCCGGCGGTAGCCGAATTCCGGGCCGGTCAACGGCGCCGCCCAGGCTTCGGGCTCGACCCCGGCCACCCGCGACAACTGCTCGGCGAGCATGCGCTGTTTGAGGGCAAGTTGTTCGTCGTGGGGCAGATGTTGCACGCTGCAACCGCCGCAGCGGCCGAAATGCGCGCACGGCGCCGGGCGGCGCAGTTCGCTGGCCTTGAACACGCGTTCGGTGCGCGCCTCGACCACTTTGCCGTGGGCGCCGAGCACCCGCGCTTCGATCTCTTCGCCGGCCAGGGCACCGAGGACAAACCAGGTTCGGCCTTCGAAAAACGCGATGCCGCGACCGTCATTGGCCAGGCGCTCGATGGTCAGGCGCTGCTTCTTGCCGGTCGGGACTTGCGGGGCCTTGGTGCCGCCGGTGGGCTGGAAGCGCAGGCCTCTTTCATGCTTGGCCATCAGTTGGGCGCGTCGAAAATACCGGTCGACAGGTATCGGTCGCCACGGTCGCAAATGATCGCGACGATCACCGCGTTTTCAACTTCCTTGGACAGCCGCAGCATCGCTGCCACCGCCCCACCGGACGATACGCCACAGAAGATGCCTTCCTCGCGGGCCAGGCGCCGGGTGACGTCTTCGGCCTCGCTTTGCGCCATGTCGACGATGCGATCCACGCGATCGGCCTGGTAGATTTTCGGCAGGTATTCTTCGGGCCAGCGACGGATGCCCGGGATCGCCGAGCCTTCCATCGGTTGCAGACCAATGATCTGCACGCTGTCGCTCTGTTCTTTCAGATAGCGCGACACGCCCATGATGGTGCCGGTGGTGCCCATGGAGCTGACGAAATGGGTGATCGAGCCTTGGGTCTGGCGCCAGATTTCCGGGCCGGTGCTGGTGTAGTGCGCTTCAGGATTGTCGCCGTTGGCGAACTGATCGAGCACCGTGCCGCGGCCTTCGGCTTCCATGCGCTGGGCAAGATCCCGCGCGCCTTCCATGCCTTCTTCCTGGGTCACCTGGATCAACTCGGCGCCGTAGGCGGTCATTGCAGCCTTGCGTTCGGCACTGGAGTTGCCCGGCATGATCAGGATCATCTTGTAACCCTTGATCGCCGCAGCCATGGCCAGGGCGATGCCGGTGTTGCCCGAGGTCGCTTCGATCAACGTGTCACCCGGCTTGATCTGCCCGCGCAATTCGGCACGGGTAATCATCGACAGCGCCGGCCGGTCCTTGACCGAACCCGCCGGGTTGTTCCCTTCGAGCTTGAGCAAAAGGGTATTGCTGGTGGCGCCCGGCAGGCGCTGCAAACGAACCAGCGGAGTGTTGCCGACGCAATCGGCGATGGTTGGGTACTGCAAGGTCATGGCGTATTCGCAATCCAGACTGCGGGGGCGCCCATCATACCGGCAAACCCACGAACGCCATATCACGCAAAGTGTGGTGCTTATGGCTAATGGGAATAAGCGTAGATCAAGGCTCTTCACTAGCCGCGCAATTCAGCGCGTAAAACTCGTGGAGCTTGGCCTGCAAAAGCTGCTTGTCCGGCAACTGCACCTGATACTCGGCAATCAAGGCAGGCGACAGGCTGCGATTCAGGGCGTACTCGACCACCTCGTCTTCTTTACTCGCACAGAGCAGCACACCAATGGCGGGGTTTTCGTGAGGTTTGCGTTCACCGCGATCCAGCGCTTCCAGGTAGAAATTCAGCTTGCCCAGATACTCCGGCTCAAAACGCCCGACCTTCAGTTCTATGGCCACCAGACAATTGAGCCCCCGGTGGAAGAACAGCAGGTCCAGGGCAAAATCCCGCCCGCCCACCTGCAATGGATATTGCGAACCGACGAAACAGAAATCACGGCCCAACTCGATCAGAAATTCCTTGAGCCGACCCAGGAGCCCTCGATGCAGATCAGCCTCGGCATGCGCGCCAGGCAGGTCGAGGAATTCGACCATGTATGCGTCGCGGAAAATTTCAAGCGCCGAGGGGTGGGATTGTCGCAGCGTCGGGGAGACTTTGGCCGGTTGGGTCACGCTGCGTTCGAACAGGGCTGCTTTGAGTTGGCGTTCCAGTTCGCGTTTCGACCACTTTTCCTGAACCGCCATCCGCACATAAAACTCCCGCTCCTGCGGCAGTTTGCTCTGACTGAAAATGATCAGATTGTGCGACCAGGACAGTTGTCGCACCAGTGGTGCGACTTTCTCATCAGCGCGATAGGCCTTATAGAACTGGCACATGCGAAACAAGTTCGAACGGGTAAACCCGCGCAACCCCGGCTGAGTCTGGGCCAGATGCTCAGCCAGTTGCGTGACCACCGAATCCCCCCATTCCGCGCATTCCAGCTTACGACTGATGTACGCCCCGACCTGCCAGTACAGCTCGATGAGTTGGGTGTTCACCGTCTGGATGGCGTGCTGTTTGGCATTCTGTATCAGCGCAAGCACTTCGTTGAAACGGTTGCCGGTGGTGTCGCGGGTGACGTCGGGTGAGTTCATGCGCAAATCCCTGGAGCTGAGGAAAGCGCGAGCTTAAACCCTTAACATCGTTGAAAAACGCCGTTAAATCCCTTTAGGAAATGTCGTACAACAAAGCCCGAACGGTCTGGCATGCCCCATCAATACTGGCATTCAGCACTCTGCGGGCGATTCAAATCCCCTGTGGGAGTGAGCCTGCTCGCGAAGGCGTCGTCCTGGGCGGCCGTTTCCTCAGCCCGCAACCGCACATTCAACCGCAACCCGCCACCGGCGTTCTCCGCCCAGACGCTGCCGCCCTGGCGCTGCACCGCATTGCGGGCGATGCTCAGGCCCAAGCCAAAGCCGCCATTGCCCGGCCGCGAGCCGTCGAGCCGGGTGAAGGGATCGAAAATGCGCTGCAAGTCCGCCTCGGCCACGCCGCCGCCCTGGTCTTGCAGCCACAGGTGCCAGTAGGCGCCATCGCGCACGCCGTCCAGACGCACGATGGCCCCCGGTGGGGAATGCCGAACCGCGTTGCGCAGGATGTTTTCCAGGGCTTGGGCCAGCGTATTGAGGTTGCCACGCACCCAACAGTCGGCTTCCACCAGGCACTGCAATTGCTCGCAGGGCCAGCCGCTTTCGTAACAGGCGTTTTCGGTGAGCATTTCCCACAGCGCCGGAATCTGGATCGCCTCGTCCGGCAGCGGCGTGCGTTCGGTGTCGAGCCAGGCCAGTTGCAGGGTGTCTTCCACCAATTGCTGCATGCCATCGACTTCGCGGCCAATACGCTCGCGCAACTGCGCCAGGTCTTGCTCACCTTCGCTGGCCACCCGCAAGCGGCTCAACGGCGTGCGCAACTCATGGGACAAGTCGCGCAACAGCTGTTGCTGCAGGTTGACGGTACCTTGCAGCCGCTCGGACATCTGATCAAAGGCCCGGGCCAGTTCGCCCAGCTCGTCCGGCCGCTGGGTAATGCGGCTCGACAGGCGCACGTTCAATTGGTCAGCCCGCCAGGCATTGGCCTGGGCGCGTAGATTGTTCAACGGCACCACCAGCAAGCGATACAGGCCGACGCACAGCAACAAGGTGAACAATCCCGGAATCACGCCGTTGGTGATCACCCGCCAGAACCATTGATATTGCCCGGGCAGGAAGCGCTCGGGCAGTTCGATGACCAGGCTGCCGGCGGCGGGGTCCTTGGGAAACGGTACCCGCAGCCACGGCAGGCCTTTCTTGTGGATCGGCCAATCGAGGCCGCGCAGGAAGGTCAGGTGCTCAATCTCCTTATCCACCAAGGGTTGGCTGCTAAGGGACTGCAAATCGCCGCCAATTACCCCGACCCAACCGATTTCACGGGCGCGCATGCCGGGCAGCCAGTCATCGATGCCGGCACGCTGGCCCTGTTGCCAGGCTTGCTCGGCTTCGGCGGCGTAACCGGCCAACGTGCCCCGCGCCTCATCGGAGAGGAACTGGTTGCGCTCCTCCATATAACGGCCCCAGGACCAGCTCAGCCAGATCATCAGCAGACAGAATGCCACCAACAGGCACGCCAGCTTCCAGAACAGCGAATGCCGCCCCGGCAGGTCAGACCATTTCATCGGTCGCACTCAATACATAGCCCTTGCCCCACACGGTACGCACTTCGCGCTCGGTGTAGCCGATGGTCTTGAGCTTGCGGCGGATCTGGCTGATATGCATATCGAGGCTGCGGTCGTGGGCGGCATACCCCCTTTGCAAAACATGCTGATAAAGGAAGGCTTTGCTCAGCACCTCGTCGGTACGGCTCAGGGTTTCCAGCAAGCGGTATTCGGTGCGGGTCAGGCCCGCCCATTGCTCGCGGTAACAGGCATCGCAGAGTTCATCGTCGAGCCGCAGGTTGTGCGCCTCGGCCACTCGCTGCGGCGGTTGCGGCCGACGATCGAGGGCGACCCGGCGCAGGATGGCTTCGATCCGCACGCGCAATTCCACCATGCTGAACGGCTTGGGCAGGTAATCGTCGGCGCCCAGGCGAAAACCGCTGACCCGATCTGCCTCGGCACCGAGTGCCGAGACCAGCACCACCGGTGTGCTATGGCTGCGGCGCAATTGCGTCAGCACCGCCAACCCGTCCAGACCTGGCAACAGGATGTCCATCAGCACCAGGTCATAGCTGTGCTGGCGGGCCATCGCCAAACCTTCGGTACCGTTCTGGCACCAGGTCACCTGAAAGCCGCAACGGCCCAGATGCTCATGCACATAAGCGCCGAGTACCAGGTCGTCTTCAATGGAAAGGATGCGCGTGGGGGTCATTGGTATCTGCAAATAATTCTCAATTGGCGATTATTCAAGATTGCCCGCCAACCGGCAACCCAAGCGTGGCCATGGGCGACAAAGGGCTGGTCAATCCGGCCAAACAGCGGCATTAATTTAGCAGCAACGTCCGCCGGCAAATCGCTACACTGCGCCCATTGCCGTGCCGGACGCACAGGCAGGTCATCCGAAACCGCTGCAAGCAGGAGAAATGCGTGCTCAAGAAACTGGGAATCAAAGGCCGCGTGCTGTTGCTGACCCTGTTGCCGACCAGCCTGATGGCCTTGGTCCTGGGGGGCTATTTCACCTGGATGCAGCTGTGCGAGCTGCAAACTCAGTTGCTGCAACGGGGGGAAATGATTGCCGAGCAGCTCGCGCCCCTGGTAGCCCCGGCCCTGAGCCAGAAAAATACCGACTTGCTGGAGCGCATCGCCACCCAGTCCCTGGAGCAGACCGATGTACGTGCGGTGACCATCTCCTCGCCGGACCGCACCACCCTCGCCCACGCCGGCCCGAGCATGCTCAACCTGCCGCCCATCATCCACAACTCGCGCATCGCCCAACGCACCGGCAATGACGCCACGCGCTACCTGCTGCCGGTATTCGGCAAGCACCGCAACCTGGCGGGTGAAGTGGTGCCTGAAGAGTCCGAGCTGCTGCTGGGTTGGGTCGAACTTGAACTGTCCCACAGCGGCATGCTGCTGCGCGCCTACCGCAGCCTGTTCGCCAGCCTGCTGCTGATCGGCGCCGGCCTGGCGGGCGCGGCGTTGTTGGCGGTGCGCATGGGCCGCACCATCAACACGCCGTTGAGCCAGATCAAGCAAGCCGTGGCGCAACTCAAGGACGGTCACCTGGAGACCCGCCTGCCGCCGTTGGGCAGCCAGGAGCTGGACGAACTGGCGTCCGGCATCAATCGCATGGCCGGAACCCTGCAAAACGCCCAGGAAGAATTGCAGCACAGCGTCGACCAAGCCACCGAAGACGTGCGCCAGAACCTGGAAACCATTGAGATCCAGAACATCGAGCTCGACCTGGCGCGCAAGGAGGCCCTGGAAGCGAGTCGGATCAAGTCCGAGTTCCTCGCCAACATGAGCCATGAAATCCGCACGCCGCTCAACGGCATCCTCGGTTTCACTCACTTGCTGCAAAAAAGCGAGCTGACCCCACGCCAGCTCGATTACCTGGGCACCATCGAGAAATCCGCCGACAGTTTGCTGGGCATCATCAACGAGATCCTCGACTTCTCGAAGATCGAGGCCGGCAAGCTGGTGCTCGACAGCATTCCGTTCAACCTGCGTGACCTGCTGCAAGACACCTTGACCATCCTTGCCCCCGCCGCCCACGCCAAGCAACTGGAGCTGGTCAGCCTGGTTTATCGCGACACGCCGCTGTCGCTGGTGGGCGATCCGCTGCGGCTCAAGCAGATCCTCACCAACCTGGTGAGCAACGCGATCAAGTTCACCCGCGAAGGCACTATCGTCGCCCGGGCCATGCTCGAAGAAGAACACGAAGACAGCGTGCAACTGCGCATCAGTATCCAGGACACCGGCATCGGCCTGTCCAGCCAGGACGTGCGCGCGCTGTTCCAGGCGTTCAGCCAGGCGGACAACTCGCTGTCCCGGCAACCCGGCGGCACCGGCCTGGGGCTGGTGATTTCCAAGCGACTGGTGGAGCAGATGGGCGGCGAGATCGGGGTCGACAGCAACCCCGGCGAAGGCTCGGATTTCTGGATCAGCCTCAACCTGCCGAAAACCCGCGACGATGCCGAAGACCTGCCCGCCGCGCCGCTGCTGGGCCGGCGGGTGGCGGTGCTGGAGAACCACGAACTGGCGCGCCAAGCTTTGCAGCATCAGCTCGAAGATTGCGGGCTGGAAGTGTTGCCGTTCAACACCCTGGAAAACCTCACTAACGGCGTGACCACCGCGCACCAGTCCGAGCAAACCATCGACCTGGCGGTGCTCGGCATCACCAGCAGCGACATGCCACCGGAACGACTCAACCAGCACATCTGGGACCTCGAACACCTGGGCTGCAAAGTGTTGGTGCTGTGCCCGACCACGGAACAGACGCTGTTCCACCTGTCGGTGCCGAATCCGCACAGTCAGTTGCAGGCCAAACCGGCGTGCACCCGCAAACTGCGCCGGGCATTGGCGGACCTGGTCAGCCCGCGTCCGATGCGCAGCGATCCTGGCGAACCGATGTCGAGCCGGGCGCCGAAGGTGCTGTGCGTCGACGACAACCCGGCCAACTTGCTGCTGGTGCAAACCCTGCTCGAAGACATGGGCGCCCGGGTGCTGGCAGTGGACAGCGGGTATGCGGCGGTGCGTGCCGTACAAACCGAAACCTTCGATCTGGTGTTGATGGACGTGCAGATGCCCGGCATGGATGGCCGGCAAAGTACCGAAGCGATTCGCCTGTGGGAAACCGAACGGCACAGCACGCCGCTGCCGATCGTTGCCCTCACCGCCCACGCCATGGCCAACGAAAAACGCGCGTTGCTGCAAAGTGGCATGGACGACTACCTGACCAAACCCATCAGCGAACGCCAACTGGCGCAAACCGTGCTGAAGTGGACGGGCCTGGCCCTGCGTAATCACGGCCCGGAACGCAGCGCCGACAGCCACGGTCATGGTGAACTGCCGGTGCTTGACCCCGAGGAAGGCCTGCGCCTGGCCGCCGGCAAGGCCGATCTGGCGGCGGACATGCTTGCCATGTTGCTGGCCTCGCTGGAGGCCGATCGCGACGCCATCGGCAAGGCCCTGGAAAGCAACGACCAGAATGCCCTGATCGAACGGGTCCATCGCCTGCACGGCGCCACCCGCTACTGTGGCGTGCCGCAACTGCGGGCGGCGTGCCAGCGCAGCGAGACCTTGCTCAAACAGGAGGACCCGAGGGCGGTGGCGGCCTTGCAGGAATTGGAGCGGGCAATCAACCGCCTGGCCAACCAGGCACGCATCGGCGCCTGATCCAGCGCAATACCGGCCCCGGTCATCGGGGCTAAGCTCAAGGCTTTCCCCATCCAGGACAGAGGCCGGCCATGCGCACGATGCTCTTCAGCAGCCAGACCTACGACCGCGACAGTTTTCTCGGCGCGACGCCCAGCGCGGGCAACGAACTGCATTTCCAACCGGCACGCCTGAGCCTGGACACCGTGGCCCTGGCGGACCATCACGAAGTGGTCTGCGCCTTTATCAACGATGACCTCAGCGCCGCGGTGCTGGAACGCCTGGCGGCCGGCGGCACACGGCTAATCGCCCTGCGCTCGGCGGGTTACAACCATGTCGACCTCGCCGCCGCGCAACGCCTGGGATTGACCGTGGTGCGCGTGCCGGCCTATTCGCCCCACGCCGTGGCGGAACATGCGGTGGCGCTGATTCTGGCGCTGAATCGCTGCCTGCCCCGAGCCTGCAATCGTACCCGCGACGGCAACTTCGCCCTGCACGGACTGACCGGGTTCGACCTCGTCGGCAAGACCGTCGGCGTGGTCGGCACCGGGCAGATCGGCGCGACGTTCGCCAAAATCATGCACGGCTTCGGCTGCCAGTTGCTGGCCTTCGATCCTTACCCCAATCCGCAGCTCGAAGCCCTGGGCGCCCGTTATGTGAGCCTGCCGCAACTGCTTGCCGAGTCGCGGATCATTAGCCTGCATTGCCCGCTCAACGAACAGAGCCAACACCTGATCAACGCCCAATCACTGGCGCACATGCAACCAGGAGCGATGTTGATCAACACCGGGCGCGGCGCACTGGTGGACGCCGCCACCCTGATCGACGCGCTGAAAAGCGGCCAATTGGGCTACTTGGGGCTGGATGTCTACGAGGAAGAGGCGCAGCTGTTTTTCGCCGACCGTTCCGATCAGCCGTTACAGGACGATGTGCTGGCGCGCCTGCTGAGTTTCCCCAACGTGATCGTCACCGCCCACCAGGCCTTCCTGACCCACGAAGCCCTAGCCGCGATCGCCACCACCACATTGGAGAACATCGCGGCCTGGGCCGCCGGTGCGCCGCAGAATCAGGTCAGCGGCTGACAACCTCAGGAATTGGGTGAGACCAGCGAGGCGAGAATCAGCAGCGCCAGCCACCCAAACCCGATCGCCCGCTGTTTGCCCGAATAGCCGGGCCGCAGCAGGAACCAGACAAAAAATGGCGGCAGGCAAAACACCGCGATTTTCAACCAGCCTTCAGTCGGTCGACCGGTGGTGGCCGTGGCATCTTCGATCACCGATTCCACCACCGGTTTGCGTCGACGGCCGAAGGCGGCGGGCGTGACCTTGGCCACGGTCTCATCCCGGGGCAATTGACCGAACGAAATCGACGCTGGCCGGGATGAGGTCGCTTGAGCCTCGGCGGCCGGTGCTCCGCAATGGATGCACGCAGGCGCCGTGGAACTGATGCTCTGCTTGCATTCATAACATTCGATCAGCGCCATTTCCGTTCCCTAGAGTTGTAAAAGGCGGCAGTGTGCCATGAGTCGGGGGCGGATTTGAACCTGATCGAAGGTCGTCGGCCCGCGCCATGCTGCGTCCATGCCCGTGCTAGCATACCGCGCATATTTGGAGGACCCATGGTCGAACACGATTTCCGCTATAGCCTGATGAACCCGCAACACACCCTCACCGAATGCCGCGCCCTCGTACCGGGGCGCTAACAGGTCACCGGCAACGGTGGCTCGATTCGCAACAGCGATGTGCTGGTGGTCACCCTTAAAGGCAGCAAGGACTTGTCCATGCGCCTGACCGTCGAAACCGTTCGCCATCTGATCAACCCGCCCGGTCAATGGGTGGCGGTGGCCAGTGGTCCGGTGTTCGGCGAATTGGCGATTCATACCTGGAATGTCAATTGCGACCGCTGCGCCAAGTCGCTCAGCTTTGAATTCGCGGTCGACGCAAAACTGGGCAACAAGGCCGAGAAACCGGCCGCTACCGCGCGCATCGCCGAACTGGGCTGGAAAGCCGTCGACGACAAGCACCTGTGCCCGAACTGTCAGGAGCCTGCGTGATGAAACGCCTTGCCCTGACCGCCCTGGTCGGTGCCAGCCTGCTGGGCTGCGCCGCCGAGCCGGTGCAACTGCAACAGGATCGCAGCTACATTCTGGAATGGATCGGCGAACGCCCGCTGATGGATTACAGCCACCTGACCGTCACCCTCGGCGCCGATGGCCGGGCCTACGGTAACGGCGGCTGCAACCATTGGTTCGCACCCTACACCCTGGACGGCGACAAGTTGACGTTCGGCAAGATCGGCAGCACCCGCAAACTCTGCGCCGAAGCCGTGATGGAGCAGGAGCATCGCTTCCTGCAAGCGCTGGAACAGGTCCAGCGCTGGGACGTGTCGCCGATCGAGCAGATGCGCTTCTGGCCGGCCCAGGGCAAGCCCTTGCGGCTGTGGCTCGAAGAGGGTTGATGCCCGGCGTGTTGTGGCGAGGGAGCCTGACTCAGCTCCCCGCCTTCAACGCCTCCAGCTTCGCCATGACCCCCGCCGCGGTCTGTTCGCCCATCAGCTGCTCACGCACCTTGCCCTTGTCGTCGATGATGTAGGTCACCGGCAAGGCTTCGCTGCGGGGCAGTTCGAACAGCTCCGAAGGGTCCTGGGCCAGCACGGTGAACTTGATCCCGAGTTTTTCGCTGGCGCTTTTCAGTTCTTCGCCCTGCACGTTGTCGAAGTTGACCCCGAACACGCCGATCTTCTTGTCCTTGAGTTGCTCGGCCAAGGTGTTCAGCTCCGGGATTTCAGTGCGGCATGGGCCACACCATTCGGCCCAGTAATTGAGCACCAACCAGCGTTTGTCCAGGCGTTCGCCTGCGACCTTCTGGCCATTCTGGTCGATGCCATAGTCGTTACCGCAGCCCCCCAGCATCAACGTTCCGATGATCGCCAATGCCGCTGCCAGTCGCCGTGTCATGTCGTGTTCCTTGCTCAAAAAATAAGTCTGCCGCGACCCATTGCCACCCAAGGTTCTGGAATACGCGTTGCCCAGTTAGAATAGCCGCCACCTTACGCAAGATGCGACCCGCACATGACCGATCTGACGCTTTATCACAACCCGCGCTGCTCGAAATCCCGCGGTGCGCTCGAACTGCTCGAAGCCCGTGGCCTGACCCCGACCGTGGTCCGTTACCTCGAGACCCCGCTGGACGCCCCGCAGATCAAGGCCTTGCTCGGCAAGCTGGGGATCGGCGCACGGGATCTGCTGCGCACCGGCGAAGACGAGTACAAGACGCTCAACCTGGCGGACAGCAGCCTCAGCGAGGCGCAATTGATTGCCGCCATCGCCGCGCACCCGAAACTGATGGAGCGGCCAATTCTCGAAGTCGGCGACACAGCGGCGATTGGCCGTCCGCCGGAGCTCATCCTGGAGCTGTTGCCGTGAGCGCGCCGTACATTCTGGTGTTGTATTACAGCCGCAGCGGCTCGACCAATGAAATGGCCCGGCAAATTGCCCGCGGCGTTGAACAGGCCGGCCTCGAAGCCCGGCTGCGCACCGTGCCGGCGATCTCCACCGAATGCGAAGCGGTGTCGCCGGACATCCCGGACGAAGGCGCGCTCTACGCCAGCCTCGACGATTTGAAGAACTGCGCCGGCCTGGCCCTGGGCAGCCCGACCCGTTTCGGCAACATGGCCGCGCCGTTGAAGTACTTCCTCGACGGCACCAGCAACCTGTGGCTGACCGGCGCGTTGGTCGGCAAACCGGCCGGGGTATTCACCTCCACCGCCAGCCTGCACGGCGGCCAGGAAACCACCTTGCTGTCGATGATGCTGCCGCTGCTGCACCACGGCATGCTGATCACCGGTCTGCCGTACAGCGAATCGGCGCTGCTGGAAACCCGTGGCGGCGGCACGCCCTACGGCGCCAGTCACCATGCCGGCGCGGATGGCAAAAGCCCTTTGGACGAGCATGAAATGGCGCTGTGCCGCGCCTTGGGCCTGCGCCTGGCGAAGACCGCGCAGAAGCTGGAGCGCTAACCGTGGCCAAGAAGCCGAAGATCCTGCCGGCCATCGCCTGGCTGGAGCCCCGGGTCCGGGCGATGCGCGTGGTCAGCCTGCTGTGTTTTTTCGGCCTGATCGCGTTGCTCAGCGTGTACTTCCTGGGCATCGCCGACCTGCATGGCGCGCGGCCCTGGGTGATTTTGCTGATCGAACTGGTGCCGCTGCTGTTGCTCGCGCCGGGGATGATCGTTGGCAGCCCTCGGGCGCATTCGTGGCTGTGCTTTGTGGTGAACCTGTATTTCATCAAGGGCGCGCTAGCGGCTTATGACCCCAATCGCCACCTGTTCGGCCTGCTGGAAATGGCCGCGAGCCTGGCGGTGTTCTGCTCGGCGTTGTTGTATGTACGCTGGCGGTTTCAGTTGAATCGTCGGTTGGCCGGGGAAGGTGAGGTTTCTGCTGCCTGATACACCCCTTCCGCGAGCAGGCTCGCTCCCACAGGGTTCTCAGGTGTACACAAAGGATGTGTTCATCCAGATACCTGTGGGAGCGGGCTTGCCCGCGATGCAGACGACACGGTCTCAATGGTTGGCGGTATACGCCAGCATCATCGAAATCTGGCTCATCGGCCGTCCGCCACTCTGCTCATGCCACTGGTTGAACGCGTCCTGCACCGTGGCCAGGTCGCGCAGGCTGGTGGGCACCTTGTCGACGATCTTCTGCGCATTCAGCGCCGCCACCACGTCATAGCTCGGCACGAAGGTGTCCTTGCCGACCATGCGCAAAAAGCGCGGCGCCGAGAGGCCGCCCAATTGGCTGCCGCGTTTCTTCAGGTAGGTCCACAAACCGACGATATCGGTCACCGGCCAGTCGGCGATCAAGGCACCAAAACTGCCGCGCTCCAGAGCCTCATCGAGAATGAATTGCGCATTGCGCGGCACGCTCTTGAGCTTGCCCAGGTGGCGAATGATTCGCGCGTCCTGCATCAGCCGCTCCAGGTGCTCGGCGCTCATCAGCACGACTTTTTCCGGATCGAACTTGAAGAACACTTCTTCGAACGCCGGCCACTTGGCGTCCACCAGGCTGTGCTTGAGCCCGGCACGGAACACCCGCAACGCCATGGTCGAGAGGTAACGGTCATCGCTGATCTTGCGCAATTGCGCCGCAGTCTTGGGAACGGGCAGATGGGCTTCCAGTTCAGCTGCCGAACCGAAGCGGTTCAGACAGTATTCGTGCAGCCACTTGTAATCGCGCATGCCCTCTCCTGAGGAATGAAATTCATAAAACCTGTGGCGCGAACGGTGGTGAGGGGGCTCGCCCCCGTTTGAGTGCGGAGCACTCACAAGATCGTTGATATAGCAGCGATATATCAGGACGTCGGGGCCACTTCGCAGCCCAACGGGGGCAAGCCCCCTCACCACAGGCTCCTACACAGATTGTGTCTAGAGGTTTACGACATTGACGAACCGCGATGCCGCGCTTTCGTCGATCTTGAGGCTGGTGAAATCGAACAGGTTGCGGTCTGCCAGTTGCGACGGTTGCACGTTCTGCAAGCTGCGGAAAATGCTTTCGGTACGGCCCGGGGTCTTGCGTTCCCAGTCTTGCAGCATCTCCTTGACCACCTGGCGTTGCAGGTTTTCCTGGGAGCCGCAGAGGTTGCACGGGATGATCGGGAATTGTTTGAAGTCCGAATAGGCCTGGATGTCTTTTTCGTTGCAGTAGGCCAACGGGCGGATCACCACGTTGCGGCCATCGTCGGCCCGCAGCTTGGGCGGCATGGCTTTGAGTGAGCCGTTGAAGAACATGTTCAAAAAGAAGGTTTCGACGATGTCGTCGCGGTGGTGACCGAGGGCCATCTTGGTCGCGCCGATTTCATCGGCAAAGGTGTACAGCGTGCCGCGACGCAAGCGCGAGCACAGCGAGCAGGTGGTCTTGCCTTCCGGGATCAACTCCTTGACCACCGAATAGGTGTCTTTCTCGACGATGTGGTACTCGACACCCAGCGCTTCCAGGTAGGTCGGCAACACGTGCTCGGGGAAACCGGGCTGCTTCTGGTCCATGTTCACCGCCACGATGTCGAAGCGGATCGGCGCCACCTTCTGCAAGTGCATCAGCACATCGAGCAGCGTGTAGCTGTCTTTGCCGCCGGACAGGCAGACCATCACCTTGTCGCCGTCTTCAATCATGTTGAAATCGGCGACAGCCTCACCGGCCTGGCGGCGCAGACGCTTCTGCAATTTGTTCTGGTTGACCGAAAGAGTGCCCATGACGCGAAATCCGTGAGGTGTGACGAAAGGCCGGCATTTTACGCAAAAACCCTGCGCTTGTGACTAGCGCCGGCGAGCAAGACCCAGCGGCGATTAACAGCCGGCTTTACAGCGCGATTTGCTCTAAAGCCCCTGCATCCACGCGGGTCAGTCCTTTCTATACTGCGACATAAGGTCGCACACATATTCAGACCTGTACTTACTTGGCCTTTGGCCCGTAGGCGCTCCGCTGGGGGGCGATGGCAATAACAAGAGGAGTGACTGGCATGATCCATCACGTAGTGGGGCTCTTCACCCACCCCGATCAGGAATGGCGAGACATCCGTGGCGACCAGGAGGAAAGCATCAGCCACATGTACCTGACCCATACCCTGATTCTCGCGGCGATTCCCGCCGTGTCCGCGTTCATTGGTACGACCCAGGTCGGCTGGGTCATCGGCAGTCGTGCCCCGGTCATGCTGACCCAGGAAAGCGCGCTGTGGATGACAATCATGTCCTACGTCGCGATGCTGGGCGGCGTGGCGGTCATGGGCGCCTTCGTCCACTGGATGGCGCGCACCTATGACGCCAACCCAAGCCTGGCGCGCTGTGTCGCGTTCGCCACCTACACCGCGACACCGCTGTTCATCGGCGGGCTGGCGGCGCTCTACCCGCATATGTGGCTGGGGATGATCGTCGGCACGGCGGCCATCTGTTACACGGTGTACCTGTTGTATGTCGGCTTGCCGACCTTCATGAACATTCCATCGGACGAAGGTTTCCTGTTCTCCAGCTCGGTGCTTGCCGTCGGCTTGGTGGTGCTGGTGGCCATCATGGCGTTCACCGTCATTGTCTGGGGCCTGGGGGTCGGTCCTGTGTACACCAATTAGCCAAGGCTCCCCCTAAAAGAACAGAATCTGCCGACACAGGCCGCCGCGAGGCGGCCTTTTAATGCGCCACATGACCATTCGGCGCTTCGGCTTTTCGCATTCCCAGGTGTTTGCGCCATACTCGGCAACTCTGGAGACCCATCAAGCATGCCCGAGCAACTCAATACCCGCGTCGAAGACTGTTTCCTGCAAGCCGAATCCTTTTTCAAACGAACCTTCAAACGCCCCGTGGTCAGCCTCAAGCTGCGCGGGCAAAAAGCCGGTGTCGCGCATTTGCACGAGAACCTGCTGCGCTTCAATCCCCAGTTGTACCGGGAAAACACTGAAGACTTCCTCAAGCAGACCGTGGCCCACGAAGTGGCGCACCTGATCGCCCACCAATTGTTCGGCGAGCGCATCCAGCCCCACGGCGAGGAATGGCAACTGATCATGCGCGGCGTGTACGAACTGCCGCCCAACCGCTGCCACACCTATGACGTCAAACGCCGCAGCGTGACGCGCTACATCTACAAATGCCCGTGCGCCGACAGCGACTTCCCCTTCTCCGCCCAGCGCCACAGCCTGGTGCGCCAGGGGCGGCGATACTTGTGCCGTAGATGCCGCAGCACCTTGGTGTTTAGTGGGGAAATGCGGGTTGAGTAGCTAATCTTGTGGTGTTCATCCGGACGCTATCGCTAGCAGGCTAGCTCCCACAGGGATGGATGTCGAACCCAGATCATGTGAACGACCACGACCACTGTGGGAGCTAGCCTGCTAGCGATGGCGGCTTAACAAGCACTAGAGAATCACCCTGGCCTGCCGCAACTCTTCAATCCGCTGCGCACTGAACCCCAACTCCCCCAACACCTGATCCGTATGCTCCCCCAACGCCGAGCCAATATGCCGGGGCTCTGGCAAGCCTTCGGAAAACTTCAGCGGGCAGGCCATCTGCGCCTGACTCAACCCATCGCCACGGGGCACGTCAATCACCACCTCCCGCGCTTGCAACTGCGGATGCCGCACCGCCTCGCCCAGGCTCAGGACCGGTTCGACACAGGCATCCAGTTCGGCAAACAAACCCGTCAACTCGGCGAAATCGTGTTTTTCGAACTCGGTCTTCAGCGCGTTCTTGAGCTTTTTTTGCTGGGCGGGTTGAGGGGACAGGCCCAGGGCCGCCCATTCTTCCAGTCCCAGGGCCGTGCACAGTTGCTTCATGAACGCCGGTTCCAAGCTGCCCACTGACAGCCAGCGACCGTCCCGGGACCGGTAATAATCGTAGAAACTACCGCCATTGAGCACCTGGTCCTCCCGCGCCGGCTCAACTCCGGCCCCCAGGTAGCCGGCGCCGGCCATGGCGTTCAGGCTGAAGGCGCAGTCGGTCATGCTGACATCGACATGCTGTCCCAACCCGCTGTGCTGCCGAGCGATCACCGCCGCCAGCACGCCGATCACCCCGTGCAGCGAGCCGCCGGCAATGTCCGCCGCCTGGATGCCCAAGGGCAACGGCCCGCTGTCGGCGCGGCCGGTGTAACTGGCGACGCCCGCCAACGCGAGGTAATTGATGTCGTGGCCGGCGCGATCCTTGTACGGGCCGGTCTGGCCGTATCCCGTGATCGACACATAGATCAGCTTCGGGTTGATTGCCTTCAAGGCTTCGTACCCCAGGCCCAGGCGCTCCATCACCCCGGGGCGGAACTGCTCGAGGACGATATCGTGCTCCAGCACCAGTTGCCGCACCACGTCCAGCGCTGCCGGCTGCTTGAGGTCCAGCGCCAGGCTGCGTTTGTTGCGATTGAGGTAAGCCTGGCTGGTGGACACCCCGCGATCATGGGGCGGCAGCACCCGCACCAGGTCGACGCGCGTCGGCGACTCGATGCGCAGCACCTCGGCGCCCATGTCCGCCAATAACAGCGAGGCGAACGGCCCCGGGAGCAGTGTCGAGAAATCCAGAACCTTGAGTGATGCCAGCGGACCTTGCATAGACGATCTCCAGAACGATGCCCTCAGCCTAGGCAGGCAATGCCCGGTCGGCAATCACCCGATGCATCAGGCGGACTGACGTTTACGCTCAAATCCCGGGCAAAAAGAAACCCGCCGAAGCGGGTTTCTTGTGACAGCGCGTGTTACTTGACGGTGGTAGGGGTTGGGCCTTCAGCCACACCCAGGTCGTCTTCAGGACGCTCGTCGGAGATACCGCGACCGCCGGAAGCCAGTTCCGATTGCAGGACGTCGGTGTCCAGTTCCTTGACCCACTTGGCCACAACGATGGTGGCCACGGCGTTACCAACGAGGTTGGTCAGGGCACGGGCTTCGGACATGAAACGGTCGATACCGAGGATCAGCGCCAGGCCGGCAACCGGCAGGTGGCCCACGGCGGACAGGGTGGCGGCCAGGACGATGAAGCCCGAACCGGTCACGCCAGCCGCGCCTTTGGAGGACAGCAGCAACACCACCAACAGGGTGATCTGGTGGGTGATGTCCATGTGGGTGTCAGTCGCCTGGGCGATGAACACGGCGGCCATGGTCAGGTAGATCGCGGTACCGTCGAGGTTGAACGAGTAACCGGTCGGGATCACCAGACCCACGACGGATTTCTTCGCGCCCAGACGCTCCATTTTGATCAGCATGCGCGGCAGCACCGATTCCGAAGAAGAAGTACCCAGCACGATCAGCAGTTCTTCACGGATGTAGCGGATCATTTTCAGCACGCTGAAGCCGTGCATGCGAGCGATGGAGCCCAGCACGACCAACACGAACAGCAGGCAGGTGATGTAGAAGCAGATCATCAACTGGCCCAGTTGCACCAGCGAACCCACACCGTAGGCACCGATGGTGAAGGCCATGGCACCGAAGGCACCGATCGGCGCGAGCTTCATGATCATGTTGATGATGTTGAACATCACGTGGGCAAAGCGATCGATGAAGTCCAGGAGCGGCTTGCCGTAGGCACCCAGGCGATGCAGGGCGAAGCCGAAGATCACCGAGAACATCAGCACTTGCAGGATATCGCCGGTGGCGAACGCACCGACGATGGTGGCCGGGATGACGTTCATGATGAAGCCGATCACGCTTTGGTCAGCGCCGGCAGCCACGTAGGAAGCGACTTTCGAGGCGTCCAGGGTGGTCACGTCGATGTGCATGCCGTTACCCGGTTGCACGATGTTGACCACGATCAGGCCGACCAGCAGCGCGATGGTGGAAACGATTTCGAAGTAGAGCAGCGCGTAGCCGCCGGTCTTGCCGACGGACTTCATGTTTTGCATGCCAGCGATACCGCTGACCACGGTGCAGAAGATGATCGGGGCGATGATCATTTTGATCAGCTTGATGAAGCCGTCACCCAGGGGCTTGAGGGCCACGCCGGTCTGCGGGTAGAAGTGACCGAGCAAAATGCCGATGGCGATGGCTACGATCACCTGGAAATACAGGGATTTGTACAGTGGCTGACGAGTCGTCATTGCAAAGTTCCTCACGAGCGTCCCGTGACAACATCCATCTGTTGTCTGCGGCACCTCAATTTGCGAACCCTCCTGCACTGGAGGGATTTGTTTTTTCGAGCTGCGCCAAGGCAGACATCTGCCCGTTACATCGCAAGGCCCGTGCCACCTCTTGCGAAAACCTTGCAAGCCTTTTGACATCAAGGCCTGCAGGGCATTTATTGTCACTGGGCCGTTACAGGAATGTGGCGGATTTCCGCCGTTACCGTCATACCCGTCCTACAATTTGGCGGATATCCGCCTTGTTCACGTCGCAAGCCCTGCCTAACATCCGCGCTTCATTGTCTGGAATCCCCTATGCGTGAACGGACCATCGCCAGCCATTTCGCCCGTGCCGCCCTCGGTGGCGCCCGGCGGCTGGGCCATGACTACTCGGGCCTGCTGCAACAACTGGGGATCAGCCCCGAACTGCTGGACGAACCCCGTGCGCGCATTGCCCCCGAGCAATTCACCCAACTGATCCAAGGCCTGTGGCTGGCCTTGGACGACGAATACCTGGGGTTCGGCGACGGCCCGAGTCGGCCGGGCACCTTCGCTATGATGTGCCACGCCCTGATCCACTGCCGCAACCTGGAAAAAGCCCTCAGTCGCGGTCTATTGTTTTATAGCCTATTCCCGCAGGCTCCGCGCCTGAACCTGACCTACGAAGACGAGTACGTACGCCTGAGCCTGGACGATGGGCAACTCTGGGACCCGGAACATTTTCTCAGTGAAAGCCTGCTGGTGATCTGGCATCGCCTCGGCAGTTGGCTGATCGGCCAGCGCATCCGCCTCGAACAAGCCAGCTTCAGCTACCCACGACCGGCCCACGGCAGCGAATACGAGTTGCTGTTTCCCTGTGCGCTGGAATTTGGTGCGCAGTACAGCAGCCTGCTGTTCCACCGTCGCTACTTGAGCATGCCGTTGTTACAGGATGAGCGGACCCTCAAGCATTTTCTCGAACGCTCGCCGGCGGATCTGTTGTCGCGGCCGGACGATGGCGACAGCCTCAGCAGCCAGTTGCGCCGCTTGCTGAGCCGCGACAGTTCACGCTGGCCGGATCTCGAAGCCGTGGCCGCGCACCTGCACATCAGCCCGCAGACCTTGCGCCGGCATTTGCGTGAAGAGGGTTCGAGTTTTCAGGAGTTGAAGGATCAGTTGCGCCGGGACATCGCGATTTATCACCTGAGCCGCGCGGACTTGTCGTTGCAACAGATTGCCGAGCAGTTGGGATTTTCCGAACCGTCGGCATTTCATCGGGCGTTCAAGAAGTGGACAGGGTTGACGCCTGGGGCCTACCGGGCGCAGGAGAATTGAGTTTTGCCTGAGGATTTTGGGGTGATTTTGCTGGCCCTATCGCGAGCAGGCTCGCTCCCACAGGGGGCCGGATTCCTTCAGTGGAATACGGTCAAATGTGGGAGCGAGCCTGCTCGCGATGGGGCCCTAAAAAGCTCCACATCACTTGGATCAAACCAGCGGAAAATGAATCCTGAACGCCGCCCCGCCCATGGGTGAATCCCCCAGGGTCAGGCGGGCGCTGTAGCTTTCGATGATGTCCTTGACCACCGCCAGGCCGATGCCCTGTCCGGGATGCTGGCGGTCCAGGCGTTCGCCCCGTTGCAGGATTCGCGCACGTTGGTCCACCGGGACGCCAGGGCCGTCATCCTCGACGCACAGCTCAATGCCGATCAGGCTTTCGTGCACGCTGATGCGCACTTCCTCCAGGCACAGGCGATAGGCGTTTTCCAGCAGATTGCCCATCATTTCCAGCAAGGCGCCCTGCTCGATCGGCACGTAGCAATGCTCCGGCAAATCGAAAGTCACCCGCACCCGCTTGTCGCGGTACACCTTGTCCAAGGTATCGCACAGGCTTTGCAGCACCGGGCGCAAGCGCACCTGATGGCGCACCAGGCCACTTTTACGCAGGCTGGCCCGTTGCAGTTGATAGCTGATCTGCTGGCTCATGCGCTCGATCTGCCCTTGCAGCACCCAGGCCTGGTCGCGGTCTTCCGGGCGCTGGGCCATGTCCTCGCTGACCCCTTGCAACACCGCCAGCGGGGTTTTCAGGCTGTGGGCCAGGTCGTCGAGGGAATCGCGGTAACGGCTGCGCTGCTCCCGCTCGCTGTGCAGCAAACGGTTCAGCGAGCCAGTCAGGCGCAGCAGTTCGCGGGGGTGTTCTTCGCTGAGGCTTTCCCGGGTACCGCCTTCAATCTGGTCCAGTTCCTGGCTCAAGCGGCGCAACGCCTGCAAGCCCCAAGTCAGGCCGATCCACAGCAACGCGAGCAACACCAGCAACGCCGCGCCGAAGCCGAGGTAGAGGTTTTCCCGCAGACCTTCCAGGGTCAGTTCGTATTCGCGCACCGGTTGCAAAGCGACGATGCTGAACGCCGCGCTCTTGCCGCCGAGCAACTTGACCTCGACGTCATAGACGAAAAACTCCTGGCCGTTGGCTTCGCGAATCCGCGCAAATTCGTTACCGCGACCGTCATAGCGCGGCTTGTAGTTGATGTGTTCTTCCTGGGTCGCCTTCGAGCGCCAGACCAGATGGCCCTCGCGGTCATAGATGTAGCCGAGCAAGCGGCTGTCGGTGAGGTTGAAGCGCTCGTCCGGCAACTGCGCCGGCATCACCAGGCGATTGCTGTCGACCCGGGCGGCGGAGATCAGGGTGGTTACGTCCGAGGCCAAGCGTTGTTCGATGGAATCCTGCAACGCCAGGCTGAACGCGCCTTGCATCGCCGGCAACAGGGCCAGCATAAACAACACCGCCAACAGGGTGGCGGCGAGCATCAAGCGGACCCGCAGGGAACGAATCAAGTACAGCGCTCATTGAACAGGTAGCCGAGCCCGCGCACGGTGTCGATCGGCTTGAACCCCGCCGGCCCTTCGAGCTTGCGCCGCAAACGGCCGACCAGCACTTCGATCACGTTCGGATCGCGCTCGTCATCGTCCGGGTACAGCTGCTCCATCAGACGATCCTTGGCCACCACTTGCTGGTGATGGCGCATCAGGTACTCAAGGATGCGGTATTCGTAGGCGGTGAGCGCCAGCGGCTGTTCATCGAGGGACGCTTGCTTGCGATTGAGGTCGAGCAACAACGGCCCGGCGACGATGGTCGACTGGGTGAACCCGCTGGAGCGGCGCAGCAAGGCATTCAGGCGCGCATCCAACTCTTCGAACTGAAACGGCTTGACCACGTAGTCGTCCGCCCCGGCGGCCAGGCCTTCGACCTTGTCTTGCCAGTTGCCGCGGGCGGTGAGGATCAGGATCGGGAAGCTCTTGCCCCGGGTGCGCAATTGGCGGATCAGGTCCAGCCCGCCCATGCCCGGCAGGCCGAGGTCGATCACCGCCAGGTCATGGTTGAACTGCTCGGTCTGGTACAGGGCTTCATCGGCGTTGGCCACCGCCTCCACCACGTGCCCGCTGTCGGTGAGGCGGGTTTGCAGGTGATGGCGCAACAGCGCTTCATCTTCGACAACCAGCAGTTTCATAGGGCTCTCCCAGGCAAATCGACTTCCCCGCAGGCACGCTCGGCGCCCCTTGGGTTGAGGCTACGACGACTTTACAGCGCCGAACAACTGCGCGCTGCCGCCCACCGGGTACGACAGATCATAGCCGCCGTGCAGCGTGTCCTGCGGCAGTTTAATGCCATTGCAGGAACCAGACACATTTTGGTACGCGACGCGGTAACCCAGCGCAGGGTTTGGCTGGCCGAGGTGTTGGGTCCAGCCGTTGTCGTGGGTTGCCTCAGACGCTTGGCTCAGGTTGAAGTGACCGTTGAGGCCCAGGGCCTTTTTCACCTTGTTGCCAGGTTGGCCGAAAGTCAGGCTGGTGAAGTTGTCGTCAGCGGCGTGAACCAGAGCGCTGGCGCTCATGACGGTGAGTGCGATCATCCATCTTTTCAGAGAGGTCATCGGTGTTTCCTCGGTGGGTCGTCGTACGGGCGGGTACGGGGGCCAGATTACCGGGTGGCCCCTGAACTGCCCCTGAACACTCTCTGAACCGGCGCTGAATCAAATCGTCTAGGCTGATTGAGCAACTTCAAGGAGACCGACCATGCGCCTAATACTTGCCACAATCCTGCTGGCCTTCAGTGCCCTGAGCCAGGCCGCGATCAAGACCGAGGAAATTCCCTACCAAAGCGCCGACGGCACCCAGCTCCTGGGCGGACATGCGGGCATTTTTCAAGAAACTGTTTGGTTAAACAGGTGAACCGTGGGGCCGCCATCGCGGGCAAGTCGGATCGCCGCACCGCAGCTCCCACAATGGATCGTGTGTTGATCCAGATCTTCCAAACACCGCAATTTCCTGTGGGAGCGAGCCTGCTCGCGATGGCGTCGTGTCAGTCGGTGAAGATGTTGCCTGACACACCGCCATCGCGAGCAGGCTCGCTCCTACAGTGGTCAGCAGTGATCACACATTCTGCGTACGCCAAAAAACCCTGTGGGAGCGAGCCTGCTCGCACACAGGTTTTGCAACATCCGCAGAAGCGTGGCTTGCCCGCGAAGAACGATCACGCGATCTAACGTCAGGGCTACCCAGCCCCGGAGCAACCCGGCAAAATGCCCGTCATGACCACCCTTTATGCCCTACCCGCCTGCTGCACGCCCCTCGACGCCCATTGGCCGCTGCCCGACAGATTGCCGGGCACGGTGCTGTTCAGCACCCACTTCAACCCGTTGAACCTCAGCCACGATGACTTCCTGCGCAGCGCGGTCGATCAACCGCCGAGCATCCAGCGTTCGGTGGCCAAGCGCCAGGCGGAGTTTCTTGCCGGCCGGGTCTGCGCCCGGGCGGCGTTGCAGCAACTGGAAGGTTCGAGCCTGGTGCCGGCCATTGGCGAGGACCGGGCGCCAATCTGGCCGGCGCACATCAGCGGGTCAATTACCCACAGCACCGGTCGCGCCGCCGCCATCGTCGCGCACAAGCGTGACTGGCGCGGGCTGGGCATGGACCTGGAAAACCTGCTGAACCCGGAGCGGGCCGAACGCCTGGCCGGGGAAATTCTCAACCCGCCGGAGATGCAACGCCTGGCGGCCGGCCGCCGCGATGATTTGGCGCTGGCGGTGACCCTGACTTTTTCGGTCAAGGAGAGCCTGTTCAAGGCGCTGTACCCGATCGTCCAGCAGCGTTTTTATTTTGAACACGCCGAAGTGCTGGAATGGACCGCCCAGGGTCAGGTGCGATTGCGCCTGCTGATTGACCTGTCCAGTGAGTGGCGGCATGGCACCGAGCTGGAGGCGCAGTTCGGGGTCAAGGATGGGCAGTTGTTGAGTTTGGTCAGTATCAGGGCCTAAGGATTTGCATAGCGGCTGATGGCCTCATCGCGGGCAAGCCCGCTCCCACAGGGATTTTCAGTTTATTCACAATTGTCTGAACACCCGAAATCCCTGTGGGAGCGTGGCTTGCCCGCGATAGCGCCCGCGGAATCACCACCCGACTCAGGGCTTCTCCTGATGCCGTGGCCAACTCAGGCTGAAACAGGCCCCACCCAGATTTTTGCTCTTACCAATCAGCGCCCGGCCGTCATGCCAGTGAATGATCCGGCGCACAATCGACAAGCCCAAGCCATGCCCGCCGGACGCCCGGGTGCGGCTGTCGTCGAGGCGCAGGAACGGGGTGAAGATTTTCTCCCAGGCCGACTCCGGCACGCCCGGCCCGTCATCCTCGACGTCGACCCGGCAACGCAACTGCCCGACCTGATAACTGATGGTCACCCGTGACTGCGCGTGGCGCATGGCGTTGCTCACCAGGTTTTGCAAGGCGCGATGCAGGTAACGGGGCTCGGCCTCGACCCAGGCGTCGTCACAGTCGGCGGCGGACAAACAGTGGCCGCGCTGCACCGTCACGTCCGCGCGCAACGGCGCCAGTTCTTCGATGACCTGATTGAGCAAGGCATCGAGGTCGACCCGCTGGAAATTCAGCGCCGGCGAGCCTTGCTCCAGGCGGGCGTAGGTGAGCATTTCGTCCACCAAGCGGTCGAGGTCCTCGATGTCGTGGTCCATGCCTTCGCGGTATTTCTCCAGCGCCTCCGGGGTGCTGGCCGAGCCGATCATCTCCAGGCCAAAACGCAGGCGCGCCACCGGGGTGCGCAGTTCGTGGGACACCGCGCGCACCAGTTCACGCTGGATCGCCAACAACTGCTGCAAATGCTCGGCCATGCCGTTGAACGCCGAGGCCAGGCGTCCCACGGAGTCGGCGCCACGGGTCGGCACCCGGGTTTCAAGGCTGCCCTTGGCAATGCGCGTGGCGGCGGCCTCCAAGCCACGCAGACGCCGTTCGAGTTGCCGCACCAGCAAGTAGACGATCAAACCGATCAGGCTCAGGCCGAGGGCGGCGATCAGCACCAGCCATTCCGGCGGATACGGATTCATCTGGTACAAGGGGCCGATTTCCAGGACCCAGGGCGTACCGACCATGCCAGAAAATACCCGGATCGAATCACCGTTCTTGCCCAAGGCCATCACCGTGTCGCCCTCGGACACCCGTCGGCTCTGGTCCTCGTCCATGTCCGCCTCGCCGATCGTCACCAGCCGCAAGTCGAAACCGAAACCCTTGTCTTCCTTAAGCTGTGCCAAACGCTTGGGTTGCTCGACCACCGGGTAGCGGACCAATTCGTCGGCCAGCAGGAAAATCGTCGCCCGCGCCAATTGTTCGCTGATCTGCTGCACTTCCCCGGTGAGCAGCAGTTGCTCCTTGTCACTGACCAGCCGATAGACCTTGGCCGCGTGCGGGCCGGTCTGCTCCACCAGCGCCTGGCCGCGCAGCACGCGGGTGCGCTGGCCAAGGTCGAGGTCGGTCTGGGCGAACGTCTGCAACGACAGTGGAATGCCCAGCAACCGCTCCCACACCAGCAAGGCGCGGTGGCGCTCGGTTTCGTTCATCGGTTGCAGGTTGTCGGCCATCAGCGAAAAGGTGCCGTGGGCCAGACGCTCGCGGTATTGCTCGCTGCGCACCTGGTTGAGCAAGTGCAGCGCCAGCACGCCGAGCACCGCCACCAGAATCAGCGCCGCGCACATGCCGCCGTAGATGCGCAGGAAGATCGAGTTCACAGCGGCAGGTCGACGCAGGCTTCAGGGACGAACAGGTAGCCTTTGCTGCGGATGGTCTTGATCAGCCGGGGATGGATCGGGTCATCGCCGATTTTCGGGCGGATGCGCGAAATGCGCACGTCGATGGAGCGATCCTGGCCGTCGTAGCCGATGCCGCGCAGGGCGGTGAAGATTTCTTCCCGGGACAGGATGCGCCCGGCGTTGGCCACCAGCAGCCAGAGCAGATCGAACTCGGCGCTGGTCAATTCGATGCCGGCATCGCTCAACCAGGCTTCACGCAAGGCGTTGTCCACCACCAGCGGGCCAAACTGCAAGCGCCGTGGTTTTTGTGGCGCAACCTCGGGCGCTTCGCTGCGCCGCAACAAGGCCTGGATGCGCGCCAGCAGCAAGCGCGGACGCACCGGTTTGCACACGTAGTCGTCGGCGCCGAGGTCGAGACCGAGGATCTGGTCGGTGTCGTCGCTGCGGGCGGTGAGCATCAGGATCGGCCCGTCATAGCGGTTGCGCACCTTGCGACAGATGCTCAGGCCATCTTCGCCGGGCAGCATCAGGTCGAGCACCACCAGGTCGGGTTGTTCAGCAATGATCCGCGCCGCCGCCAAGGCGCCGTTGCCCTCGATGGCGACCCGCAGGCCATTGGCTTCCAGGTACTCGCGGGTCAGTTCGGCCAGGCGTTGGTCATCCTCGACGATCAGTACCTGCCAGGCTTCTTGCTCCATGAATGACCTCTGCTTGCCCACACACTATTAAAGGAAGACGGCGCCCGTCTGGTTGTCATGTCTGTCGTGCAGGATGCTCGAAAATGACGTCCCAGGGGCCGATTGTATAAACGTCGCCCGGCGAGAACACAAGCTGCGAAACGGCCTCGGTCAGGACGATTTTCTGTGATAGGGTTCGCGCCCGCAAAAATCCGCCGAGACGGATTCGGACCGGCGAAAATCAATGACAAACGGTCTACTCCAGCCCCGTCGCGGCCTGCACGTTATTTCCACCTTTCACACACACTTTACGCACAGGCTTATCCACAGGATGCACGTTGCAATCCGTGTCCAAAACGCATTATCTTGTACCCCGGCGCTAAAAAAACCCTACATGTAGGGTTTTTGCTTAAACGCCCAACCATATTTCCGACCCGAAACTCAAGCGCTTTTATTGCCGGTTCCGGGTTGAACCAAACGCAATTCGAAAGTCCAAACCGCGCGTGCGGATGGCACTGTTATTTCAGCCGTCAACGGCGATAACGGTACGGGTGTTGCAGTCCATTACTGTCACCCCGAAAGGAATCCCGGTTTTACGCCCAGGCGCGAAACCAAGACTTCGGCATGGAAGCTGGCAGCATTGGCCTTCTTCCTACTGTCCCGAAGTTGTTATGCCCGACGCCAGTCGGTTGTAGTGCTTCAGGACGGAACGGTGGGCACCGTGATGGTGCCCAAACAAACATAAAGAACGTGGAGACACCCCCCCATGCAAACCGACACAACTCGCGAGAACCCGCAAGGCACCTTGCCGCAGGCCGCTGATTCGAATTCGGATCTGTCCGCCACCGCGCCGGGTCAATTGCGCGTGATCAAGCGTAACGGCACTGTCGTTCCTTACACCGATGACAAGATCACCGTCGCCATCACCAAAGCGTTTCTCGCAGTTGAGGGCGGCACCGCTGCCGCTTCGTCGCGA
>Ga0247742_10000435_pt1 | contig 34648 bp, 40 predicted proteins | sample UWRJL208509C2_FD_180944 | JGI IMG/M metagenome (GOLD analysis project Ga0247742, IMG submission 180944) | Plant litter microbial communities from Arlington Agricultural Research Station in Wisconsin, United States - UWRJ-L208-509C-2 | ecosystem: Environmental > Terrestrial > Plant litter >...
GAAGGCGAAAAAGAGTACAGCAGCAGCTGAAACAAGAACCAAAGCAGCCAAAAGCTGAAATGGCGCAAAAGCCTCCAGCGTAATTCATTGGAATAAATAAAAGGTAATTGTTGCATAGTTAAGCCGCCGGAATCTAAGATACAGATCAATAGTAAAAGGATAACCATGATTATCAGATTATTCGACCAAAGCTTCAAAGCTGTCTACCAGATCATTTAGTCGACGACGAAATGATTTGATAGGTAAAAAAACACTGTATGTTTTTAATTAGCGCCCATTGGGCTACTTTCCAAAATCGAATGATAAACCATGATAATTTTGAATAAAACAAAACAGTATGAAAGCATTACTCACCACTTTTTTAATAGCGATCAGCGCTTGCAGCGCATTCGCCCAGGCAGATACTACTGGTTTTCCAAAGGAGCGCCAGGAGATTCGTGAACTCCTGCGAAATCAGAAACCCGGTACTCTGATCGACTGCAATGATATGATCGCCGTAGGCCCTAAGGGAGATATCTCCTTTTCTCATCAGCAATGGGTGGAAGCACAGAAAAAAGAGAAACTTATATTCAAATCCGTGCGGCCCATTCCCGGTAATGAGTTCATCCGCATTTACGATGGCACTACTGCGATAGTTAATTTATTGATTAATGTACAACTTGTGGTCGACGCACAAGACGTCGACATCAAGGTACGCCGGCTGGAAGTATACCGTAAAAATGGAACTGGCTGGTGCCGTGTAGCCGGGCAGGGCACACAGGTGGATGAAAAAATATTCCCAGTAAACAGTAAATAACGTAAATGATATCACTCTTATGAAAGCAATTATAATAATCGTTTTTCTGCTGTTTGCAGCAAAATTATCTTCTGCGCAAAGCGACGTGGAGAAAGAGATCCGCGGACTGGATGAACTGGAAGCCCGGGCCACCATCAGCAGTGACACCGCAATGTTGAGCAGGTTGTGGTCGCCCAACTTCGTGGTGAACAACCCCGCGAACGTGGTGGTGAATGTCGCCCAGATCCGCCAGTTAATAAAAGAAGGTAAGATTGCTTATTCTTCATTCAGCCGCGTAATAGAGAAGGTAACGATCAACGATAACGTAGCGGTGACCATGGGTTATGAAGAGAACCAGCCGGAGAAAGCAACAGATAATGCCGGAAGGACGGTTACCCGCCGCTACACTAACGTTTGGCTAAAAGGAAAAAGCGGGTGGCGGATCATCGCACGTCAGGCCACTATTATTAATGTGAAGTAGCGCACTTTCAATTAAAAAATATGTAAAACTCAATACTTATTTATATCAACGGAAAAACAAATGTACTGCATGATGCCGGTCATAGCACTTAATGGACTGCTACCGGGTGGTTGCAAAAAATGAAAAGATGGCAATATCTATGTCGAAAGCGAAGAGTAAAACAGGCACGGCCTCTCATTTCACACTATGAAAAAACACATAGTTAACCAATCAGATCATCCGTCAATCTGGTGATATCCATGATCACCTGGTCGAGGTCATTAGCTGACTTCTTCAGCATCGGGATGATCTCAGCGTTCGGCGAGTCGTCCAGACTGCAAAGTTGAACCAGCCCCAAAATACTGGCTAATGGTGCACGGATGCGGTGAGACTGGATCCAGGCGATTTCCCGCAGACGTTTATTCTGGTCTTCTATTTTATGCAGGTGTTCCTGTGACTCAGTAATATCCTGGAGTAAGCAATTCACACCAATGACCACTTCACGCAGGTTTCGGATGGGATTAAAACGAAGTTCTTCGTAGATGTTTTTCCCATCAACCTCTCGTTGCCGCACGATACTGAAAGCTTCTCCCCTAAAAGCACGTTCATAGCTTTCGAAAAAGACGGCCACCCTATCCTGCACAAAATCAGCATTGGTTACTTCGTTCTCATTTTTCCCGGTCAGGTCTTTTACCCGTTCCCAAAAAGCCTGGTTACCGGTAATGATCCTGGATTGCCGGTCCACCGACCATATCAGGTCACGCGTATTATTGATATTGGCCCGAAGGTTCTGCCCGTCGTTATAGATCTTTTCCTGGATCTTTTTTTGCTCAGTGATATCGACAAAATAAACGGCAATCCCTTCCTTGGTCGGGTAGACATTCATCGAGCCCCAAACCGCCAGCGGCGCATAGAGTTCTTCAAAATGCACACTGACCCTTTCGTTCATAGCCCGCTCATATTCGGGATAGAAGCGGCCTTCCCTGGAACGCGGGAAAAAGTCCCAGAGGTTCTTGCCCATGACTTCTTCCCTGGTGCAGGAAAGCGCCTTTTCGGCGGCCTTGTTGATAAAGGTCACTTCCCAGTTTCGGTTCAGCGCGTAAAATCCATCCGTGATACTGTTAAGTATGTTACTCAGTTCGGCGGATTTTTCGCTGACGACCTGTTCGGCCCGCATCTTTTCATCAATGTTCACGATCAGCACCTGCCGGGCGTCTTTGCCTTCAAAAATGGTATGGTGGGTATAAACGCTGACAAAAAAGCGTTGCCCGGCCTTATTCCAATGCAGCATGCGGCCCGCATTCACATGGCCTTCCGGAAGGCTTTCATGAAATTTGAGCAGGGCGGGTATCTCTTCCGGAGGCCGGATATCGGTGAGTTTCAGTTGCTGCAGGAACTCCTTGCGCGTGTAACCGTATTGTTCAATGGCCGCATCGTTCACTGCCAGGAACTGGAAGTTCCGGTCATCATAAATGTACATCGGAGTCGGGATACCATCGAAAAGTCGCTTGTAATCCTCCGAACTTTTTTCGTGACTTCGGCGTTGTCCCCTTATCCGGAAATATACCACCATACCAAAAATGAGTATTAAAACCAAAGCAACACCAGTGACATCCATACGGGGTAAGTTTAAATGGTTTAATACCAGGGAAACTAATGCAAGTTAGAGTTTTTATTTGGCACTCCTTTAAGTTGTAAATTTACAGCCTTTGCGGGCGGTGCAGCTGCTAAACGATTATTAAACGAAACACTTTGGATGACGTAGTGTTGAATAAACAAGGGCAAACCTCCCTTTTTGTCCGTAAATCCCCCCCTTAAAATCGACCAACTTACCTATTTCTTATCTATTGTGCAGTGACCAGGTAAGAGCCCGGCAGGCTGATCTACGGCATTCTGATCAATTCAAAGAGTTACTATCTGGCTAAGAGCATTGGTACCTATCGGCTTAACAATTACATTTTTCGTCAAGAAATTGTTTTGGTAATGTCAATTGGTGATCAGCCAAAGGCTGATGCCATATGATGTCATTTTGGCAACGATAGACCACGGGCTCAGTTTTATTTTAACTTTAAGATCCGGAAGATATAACGTGTTTGCTATCCTGTAAGCATATCGTTTATTGTCAGTGAATTACCAGTATATGAAATTCCCATCGTGGCACCATTCGTGTGGCAACTTATAATGGCGGTATATTGCCGCCAATAAACCTCCTTTTAAATTTAATCAAATGGAAAATTTAGCGTTACTGGCCCAATTCGAGGCTAAACCTGGTAAAGAACAGCAAGTTGCTGACTTCCTTAAAAGCGCTTTGCCTTTGGCGGAAGCTGAACCGGGAACCATTCGTTGGTATGCATTGCAGATCGGCTCTTCGACCTTCGGCATATTCGATACATTTGCTGATGAAGCCGGCCGGGACGCTCACCTCGGCGGTGAGATCGCCAAAGCGTTAATGGCTAGCGCAGAAGAACTACTCGTTTCCACACCGGTGATCGACAAAGTAAAAATACTCGCCTTTAAGTGATCGCGAATTACAAAAGCCGGCGGTGACCAAAGGCCGTCATTCGACACCCACCGCCAATATCACAATACCGGATAAGATTAGATGGGATAATTCCGGTGATCCCGGTAAATTATCGGGTTCAAACGGTAAAGGGGGGTTGTATCAATTGCCATGATCAACGCCTCTTTATTTTAAGGGTACAAAGCATTTATTTCAATAAGGTTCTTATGTACAATCACCGACCAACAGATAGGCTTGAGTATTTTAGCGATGCTGTATTAGCGATCGCGGCAACATTACTCGCTACAGAACTGCCTAAACCAGATGGCGGAACTGATCTGCTGGCAGAGATCTTTAAGAACTGGCCTCATTATGCTGCATTCGCCGCGTCTTTCCTGTTCATATGCGTTGCCTGGTCCAACCATCACAACATGTTCATTTATATCAAACGTACAGATCAGTACCTGCTCATATTGCATATTTTGTTTTTAATGTTTGTTACGCTCCAGTCTTTTACTACAGGATTATTGGCACGGCATGCTGGCAGACCAGACGAACGAACGGCGGCATTAATTTATCATACAACATTGGTGCTAATGACCTTATTTTATAATTGCGTGTGGTGGTATGCGACCAGAAAAAAAGGACTTTTAGAAGAAGACACAGATCCCAGGCTTATCAAATTGCTGACAAAAGAATATGCCATTGCACCTGTACTACATTTAGCTGCCTTAATTATTGCTATTTGGAATGTGCCTTTAAGTATTATTCCTATTATGTTATTATACATCTATTTTGCGCTACCTCGGTTCAGTGAAAGGAAGATCATGGAGAGGAAAAGGCGATAAAGGTTATTTAAGCTGGGAGATGATCCTAGCCACGGTGAAAAAAATATGTCGCCACTTTTAGGACCAGTTAATATCTTCGAATAAAAGGGAAAGCCTGTATCGTAACGTACAGGCTTTCCCTTTTTATAAACCGCTGATCTTTAACGACTATGCAGTTAACGCCTCTCGTTCTTCTGCCTGTGTTTTTGTGGTGCCTTGCTTACCCGGTTTTAAGATCACCTTGGTCCAACCTTTGTCGCGTGCATCAAAATGCTTGTAACCATCCGGTGCATCATCTAACGAAAGCTCATGGGAAATAATGACCGATGGTTTAGCTTTACCTGAAGAGATCAAACCGCAAAGCTGACGGTTATAAGATTTTACGTTTGCCTGTCCGGTTGCAATGCTTTGTCCCTTTAACCAAAAATTACCAAAGTCAAAATCCATATGGCCTTTTTTTGCCAGAGGATCTTCTGCCTTAGGGTCTGGAGCAACAAAGACCCCGACCACGCCAATTGAGCCAGTGAACTTAACGGCTTGCACCAATTCGTTCATGGTTATATTGTTATGTTCATGCCCGTGCTTATCACAACACTGGTAACCTACGCATTCGCAGCCTCGGTCAGCGCCAATACCATCGGTCAATTCAAGGACCTGGTCAACGGCTGGTGCTTTTGAAAAGTCGATAGGTATAGCACCCAATTCTTCTGCCAATTTTAACCTGTCCGGATGATTATCTACTACCATTATTTTGTTCGCACCTTTTATGCCAGCTGAGATGGTTGCCATCAAACCCACCGGCCCGGCTCCATATATGACTACATTATCCCCGTGCTTAACGCCGGCCAACTGGGTGGCATGAAAACCGGTAGGAAAAATATCAGACAGCAGTACATAATCATTTTCCTTCTCTTTAGCATCTTCAGGCAATTTTAAACAGTTAAAGTCGCCATATGGCACCCGCAGGTATTCAGCCTGCCCTCCGTCATATGGACCCATTCCGGCAAAGCCATAAGCAGCACCCGCAAAGCCAGGGTTCATCGTCAGACAAAAGGCGGTGAGCCCACTTTCGCAATTCTTACAATGACCACACCCGATATTAAATGGCATGCACACCATATCACCGACTTTGACGTTAACTACCGCTTTACCGACTTCTATGACCTCGCCGAGATTTTCATGCCCGAAGATGCGTCCTTCTTCCATGTTGGTTCGCCCTTCGTACATATGCAGATCAGAACCACAGATATTGGTCGTTGTGATCCTGACCAGTACATCAGTGGGGTGTTCAATTGTTGGATCGGGCACCTCTGATACCCTTACGTCTTTGGCGCCGTAATAAACTAATGCTTTCATAAAACTTTGATTAAGTGAATAATTTTGTTCAGAAAGCTAATATGGCTCAAAGGCTATTCCCATAAAGCCACTAAAAGATTAAATACATAGACAGCCGGCGGTTACTGAGTAACGGAGGTAACAATAGAAAACCGCGGAGGACTCTTCTCACCTTTTATTAAACTTAACTATATTAAAAAAAAGTGCTTTGCCTACGCAGTCGAATTAAGCAAGAATGGAACGGTTTCTGAACGTTTATGAATGACGTTAGGAAAGATCACGTTATTAATTAATATGTAAGGGGCTGTTCAATATCTGCGGGCAATTTTACTTGTTTAATTGAATGATATTATTCTATATAGCTTAAATTTCGAATTAAAACATATAGAAATACTTCACTCATAATTATTTTAAAACCATCAGTCAAATTAGACGTACCGTTTAGTGAGATTTTGGTAAGACATAATATTAGCAAACAACATCAATTCAGCTAAAAACTTGCTTTCAGGTAGCTATCAACACTGATTGAACATTCCTTTTTTGGCCTGTGTTGATTAGTGTGCAGAAAAAAACTATTTGGGACACAAACAGCTCCTTTACGAGCTGAAGTTTTTCTTAAAATCGAAATAATGCCTATAATTCTTCTAAGAATGTTTTTTCCAGCAAAATTCCCATTACGGAACAGTATTTGCCAAAGAAAAAGAAAAAGCCATGTCGAAACGGATACTTGTGATTGATGATGATGAGGATATCCTTGAAATTTTGGATATTGTCTTAAAGGAAGAAGGCTATGATGTGATCTTATCAAATACCGGTGAAGCAGCTGAACATGTACGTGTAATTCACCCTGACCTTATTTTGCTGGATGTGCGAATCAAAGGAGCAGCGAAAACTGGAGTTGAGATTTGTGCTGAGTTAAAACAAGAATATGCTGCGGAAAAATTGCCTGTTGTTTTGATATCAGCTGAAACTGATTTAGCGGTTTTGGCCAACGAATGCGGAGCCGACCACTATATTACTAAACCATTCGATCTTTTTCAACTATTGATACAAATACACAATTTACTTCTGTAGCTTTGACGAAATCATAGCCTAATTCTCCCCTCTACTAAATTTGATTAAACGAATTATGGAAGACAGTCAAAATCAGAAAGCAGGCCAAAAAATAAGCTTTGGCTCTAAGAAGTTGAAAATTTTCTTTGTCAATCATCTTGACAAGATATACGCAGCAAAAGCACACTTGGTGGATCATTTACCCGAAATTGCTGAGAATGTGCACTTTTCTGACTTACGCCACGCCATTTTAGAAACAATGGAAGATGTTGAAAAGCAAATGGCGAGAATGGAAATTATTTACAATATTTTGGATGAAGAAAGATCGCCAGGTAATTTTAGCGGTTTAGCTGGACTGGTGGACGACGCTTTTGCCGATATCCAATTACATAGCCAGGATCCAGAGCTTCGGGATCTTAGTATTGCATTTTACATGCAAAATATCGAGAGTATGGAATCCTCATCGTTTCAAGTATTGCAAATGGCCGCAGTGAAGCTAAAGAATAACCAAATTAAGCAATTGTTGAAGGAAAATTATGACGAAGCGAAAGCGGACCGTACTTTGCTCTTACTTATTACAGCCAAATACATTACTGCCAAAAGCTGATCATTTGTTGTACTTCTCCCTTTTGGTTAGAAAGTATCTCCCCGATTATTTACGTCCGTTCTTCAACTGGAATTGTTTCATAGCATCTTATCAAAAAAGTCAAGCTCCCGGAATACACCGGAAGCTTTAGCAATTTGACTATTTGGAAGTTCAAAACGGTAACCAGCCGTTCCATTGGTTATACGTACCAGGAAATTATTAGTTTTAATTATTAAGGAAAAGGCTTCCGGTGAGTTACTCCGGAAGCTTTACAATTCCACTTTAATAAATGTTCAAGATTAACGCATTATCTACGTTGGTTAATATTACAAAACAATTTTATTTTGGTTTAAATTTTTAAAAAAAACTCCCAGATTGGGGGCCGGGAGTTATGAAAGGTGATTATTGAATGTGATCATTACGTATTTCAGGCTACGTCATGATATGGTATAACAGTGAGTTTTTTTTAAAGTTTGCTTTCAGTTTAAATAAGTTATATCAACTTAGAATCGCAAAAAGCATATTTTGGATTAGGGTGATGAAGTCCTGTAGATATAAAAGATCATAGCCACAACGTTTTTTAAGAGCACCTTTTAAATTTGTATTATGACAATTGAAGACCTTGAAGACTATTTTAAAAATACAACTTTGCCCGAGACGGTAAAGCTGCATAAGGCCATTACTATTGTTGATGTGCCACAATTTATTGATGGCCACCTTTCGGTATTGAAGCAATATGGCCTAAAGAGTCAAACGTTTAGTTCATTTTATGATCATCTTATTCAACTCAAAAATATAATTGATCATAAAGATATATGATCCGTTCTAGTCGTTAAATTATTTGCTGGGATCATGGCGTATCCCCAGTTTAGGAACTGTACGGTCAGCGATGTTATTATTCAGAAATAGCTGACTTTTACAAACTCTGGCATTGCGTAAATCAGTGGTGTTTAGATTATACGCCGACTAATCTTCGGATCGCTGTTTCTGCTATTGCAAGCAGTCCCTGACCTTATCGTTAAACCGGTCAGATTCGCCAATTTTTTTGTTAAAAAATGTTAAAGCTGTTGTAATATTTTGAACAGGTTTTTTTATTTGAGCCATCAAATTTTCACCATTAAAACCAATTTTTCGAAGCATTTTTTAGAAGCTATTATTAATCATTTTAGTCATAGAATTATGTTAAACAAATCATCCACAACACCATTAAGCGTATTACGCAAGACTACCTTTATCTTTTTACTATTCATTTCCTTTCGTGTTTATGCGCAGCAATCGCCGACCCTAACAGGCTTAGGTTCAGGTTTCGGAGCCAAACTCATGAACATCGAAGCAGCAACCAACGAAACCTTCCGCTACAGCACGACCTTGCGAAACGGATCTGCTACAGCACATGTCTACGATTTGCAGACCAACCTTCCGGCCGGATGGATCATCGCATTTAAAGTCGAAAGCAGCCAGGTAACTTCGGTCAACATTGATCCTGGCAAATCCCAGGATATCTCCGTCGAGATCAATGCTTCGCCGGAAGCAAAGCCAGGAAAATATAAAATCCCGGTTTATGCCATATCCGGTAAGGATACCCTGGCTTTAACGCTTGAAGCGGTGGTCAAGGGAACATATGCCATAGCTTTAACTACGCCGACGGGAAGATTAAGTGAGGATATCACGTCCGGGAGCCAGAAACAGCTTCAGCTGATTGTAAAAAATCCCGGTAACTTAACGCTGACCAATATCAGTTTATCCAGTCAATTGCCCGCCGGATGGGAAGCAACTTTCGAGCCGGCCAATATTAGTGCCCTGGAGCCGGCCAAATCTCAAAATGTTACCTTAACCCTCAGGATACCGGATAAGACATTAGCCGGCGACTATGCAGCTACCTTTACGGCCTCGAATAACAGTGCTAATTCCCAGACCGCTTTCAGGCTATCCGTTAAAACTTCCCTCCTTGCTGGTTGGATAGGCATTATGGTCATCCTCTTTGCTGTCGGTATCGTTTATTACCTCATTCGTAAATATGGCAGAAGATAATTTTAGGGACGCAGATGGAAAATCCAATTATACAACTAACAGGCCTAACTAAACATTACGGCCGTCATTTGGCTGTAGATAATTTAAATCTCAAGGTGCAAAAAGGAGAAATATTCGGACTGCTTGGGCCCAATGGCGCAGGAAAGACGACAAGTATTCTCATGATGCTGGGCCTTACCGAACCGACAGCAGGAACAGCTACTGTTTGCGGATATAATGCGACAAGGGATGCTATAAAAGTTAAAAAGAAGGTAGGCTACATGCCGGACAGCGTTGGATTTTATGATCATATGACGGCGTTAGACAACTTGCTTTACATTGGCAGGCTGAATGGTTTGTCCGAGCTTCAGCTTAAAGACAAAGCTTTAGAAGTACTTGACACAGTCGGCCTGGCTGACGCGGGACTTAAAAAGACCGCAACTTTTTCCAGGGGGATGAAACAGCGACTGGGTTTGGCCGATGTGCTCATCAAGGATCCGGAAGTGATCATCTTAGATGAACCTACGCTTGGCATCGATCCCCAAGGCGTTAAAGATTTCCTGGCGCTGATCAGGAAGTTGAGCAGGCAAAAGGGCCTGACAGTTTTGCTTTCCTCACACCACTTACATCATGTTCAGCAGGTCTGCGATCGCGTTGGCTTATTTGTGGAAGGGCGGCTTTTAGCGGAAGGTAACCTTGAAAACCTGGCGGAGCAGTTATTTGGAAAACAGGGCTTCGTAACCTCGATCGTCCTGGAAAACGATTTGATACGGCCGTGGGTACACGAACCTGTACTTAAAGCCTGGGATGCCATTAATGATGTTTCTTACCACGGCAACTTAGTAGAGTTCAGTTGCAACCGGAACATTACTCCCGCTTTAGTGCGTTTTTTTGTCGAAAATGATTACAGCATTCTTAGTGTAAATCAAAAGAATTATGGACTTGACGATATTTATCAAAGATATTTTGAAACCGAAACCGGCAAAAGTGATTACAACAAGACAGCCTGATGCGCCTGCATTCTCGGTAATGCTGGGTAAAGAAATAACTGACCATATACGCAGCTGGCGCTTCATCGTCTTGCTTGCCCTGATCGTGTTAACCTTCATTGCAGCGATGTATACCTCGCTATCGAACATCAAACCGATTGCCGGAAATGCGCAGAATCCGGATCAAAACTTCCTTTACCTTAAACTCTTGACAGTAACGGATAACACCATCCCGCCTTTTCATATTTTTTTAAGCTTTTTAGCACCGTTGCTGGGTATTGGCCTGGGCTTTGACGCGATCAATTCCGAAAAGAGTAATGGTACCCTTATTCGACTTATGGCCCAACCGGTATACAGGGACAGTTTGCTACTAGCCAAATTCAGTAGCGCATTGCTGATTATAAGTAGCTTGTTTATAGTCCTGACCTTGTTGATGATCGGTACCGGACTTATATTAACAGGCGTAAGAATGGAACCGGACGAATTACTTAGGGTTACGGGATTTGTTTTCATTACCATTACCTACGTTGCCTTTTGGTTAAGTTTATCAATGACGCTTTCCATCGTACTCAAACAGGCGGCTACTTCGGCGATCACTGGTATAGGACTTTGGCTTTTTTTTACCGTTTTTTACCAGATCGTGGTCAACCTGATCTTGAGGTCGCTGCTACCCGACCCATCACAGCTCACGCAAGAGCAAGCAATCCGTTATAACGACGTTGTGTTGAATATCATGCGGGTATCACCCAACCAGCTTTATACTGATGCAGTTACGACACTACTGATGCCATCCGTTCGAAGTCTCGGGCCCCTGACGATGGAACAAATGGCGGGCGCGATTCCGTCACCGTTGCCATTTACACAGAGCCTGCTGCTTGTGTGGCCACAGTTCAGCGGCCTTTTAGCGGCAATGACCTGTTGTTTTGCCTTGGCTTATTACTTGTTCATGCGCCGTGAGATTCGAACTTGATAAAACGTTTCATTCCAGTTTCATGAATATTAGTATGGCTATTCCAGGATTGCGATGTGAAGTCAAATTAACATTCGCCGCTTGGGTCGCAGTTAAATGATACTTTAATAAAGATGAGTTACCAGAATCCATGTAATTTTTGTATCACAACCAATGTTTGTAACGTCAAAAGGGGGCACAGATGTGCCCCTTTATATTGCAAGTGTCTGGGCTTGTTATCTTGCAGCTGGAGCCGGTAAGAAAAAGTGATAACGTGTTACTAGTTGATAGTCACTAAAGCACTATCAGATCAGTATTTCCAAATGATCTGCTTCGATCGCTGAACTAATCAAAATGCTCATTAATTTAACTATAGGATAAACTATAAAAGTATTTTGAGCACTCAGCTTACTGCTGTTTTCCCCGTTAAATCATTTTCATCATTTATCTTATCTGTAAATTCCCCGAAGCGATGTCAGATAAACAAGAGTAAAGTTGAATTGGCATCGAGTCAGTCTAAGCTATAATACTATTCATCAATTAGTATTAGGCATTAATTTGTTGACATTATACAGCTCGTAATTGTTAAGCTTCTTGTAAATTTGCCGTATTAACACGATGGCGTAGCTTTCTCTTTGGCATAACGTCAGCATGAAATCTGTAAAATTTATTAACTATTGTTGATACAAACAGTATCAGCTTACCTATTTAACATCTGCTCTCCACATGGTATTCGGCGAGGCACCAAATTGGCTTCGAATATTTTTGAGGCATTTTTTTCAGGAAAATGAGGTTTCATTCCCAGATGAATTCCCATTCTTTTTTTTATAGTATATTACAGCACTGAAAAGCAATATCAATGTGATCAGTGCCAATTCGACAGCCAGATGGACATTCGGGATACCAGGGGAAGTTCCTGACAATAACACTATGACATCAGGTACCAACACGCCGGCGAGAGGAAAACATAAAAACATTCTGAATATTACTAATTTTTCCATAAATACATCGGTTTGATATAACTATACAAAATTAATAAACATTTTATTAATAACTAAGCAACGCTTACAATAACCTGAGCAGTCAAAGACATCTGTTGACAGTGTCAGGATATCGGCAAACACTCCCGGCTACCAGGCCAGATCATCGTCATTTTTTCGAAACAATATGAGTACCGCCGCAAAAAGTAGCAGGGTTAATAATGTCTTGGTGATCATGTTTCTCTCCTTAAGTTCTTTTGTCTGAATATTTCCAAAGCCACCCGTTCCGCATTTACCGCTAATTCGTCCAGTCTGCAACATTTACTGCGAATCTTTTCAGGCAGCGTTTCGACGGTTTCAATCAGGTCTACATGAAAATGGCAGAGATCGTCTATTTCCGGGTTTCAATCCAAACTGTCAAACAAAGCATAATCTAGTTCCCGATCGTGTCCCAAGTCGAATTCGCCGAAAGGTTCATAGCTATTCGGCGTTTTAAGGCTAATCAATAAATAAAAAGGTGATTCCATAGCAAATAAGTAAGGCCCCAACAGGGGCCATAATATTTAGCATTTATATACTTGTTATTTAATCTCGATCTGGCGACGAACAATTTTTGCCTCCTCGCGCTTCGCGATATCGATCTTCAACACGCCATCGGTATAGGTCGCTTCGATGCTTTCCGCATTCGCGCTGTCGGGCAGGGTGAACGAGCGAACCCAGGAATTGTAGCTGTATTCACGCTTACTGTAATTCTTTCCACCTTGATTGTTTTGGTTCCCTTGTTCCACAGCAACGTTTAGTACATTACGGTCAAGGTTCAATTTAAACTCTTCCTTCTTTAGACCGGGGGCGGCCAACTCTACGTGATAGTGGTCTTCAGTTTCACTAATGTTAGCTGCAGGTACACGGGTAGTCAGCCGGTCATTAAAGAATGTGTCAGTAAAAATAGAATCAAATACGTCATTAAAGCCTGGCATTAATGATCCGTTGTTTTTTGTCGGATTAAATTTAACCAATGTCATAGGTCTTTCCTCCTTAGTAGATTAATGATTTGAAACTTATAATGTTAATAACTACTTCAAAATAATCAAGCGCTGTGCCATGTGCTTTGAAGAGACTTTTCACTGAAAAAAATTTAGTTTTTATGAAAAATTTACAGTCTGCAAATGTCAATTTTTCTGAATGTAGAATTTGATATTCACATTATTAGGGCGTGTATGTTCGTGCCGCCCGCAGTGAACATCGCGACGCCGGGTGCTTTTTGAATCGCGAACTAACAGCCATTGCAGTAAAAAGTCAAATAGGTTCTACAGTAGTTGGATACAGCAGGAATATGTTTAAGTTATCTCAGCAAACTTTGCCTGGCGATACGGACATAACACGTAATCACACATTGCCGACCAATCGGTATTTGTTCCCCAATAGTGCCAATAATGTTTTAGGTAAGGATTGTTAAATAAAATTCAGCACTTCATGACTACCCTTAAAACTGTTTAGATAGTCGAGGAAGAGTTTAACCACACACTCGAAAATTTGGGGATAATGATATCCTGCCACAATAAGCCGTAAATGCTGAACCAAAGCGATACTGGTGGTTGGGCCGCTCAACAAGATCTTCTTATGAAAGTTCTTTTTTTCCTGCAAACCTCTACAATACATCATTTAAATACTTTGTTAAGCCGCTTCCAGCAACGCTTTCACCCGTCCAAGTAACTGATCGAGATCAAATGGCTTAGGTATAAAATCATTAGCACCAGCATCCAAAGCGATTGATTTGCCATCCCCGCTAGCAGAAATTACCACGACCGGAAGGTTTTTTGTACTAGGATCGTTTCTTAAATTCCTCAGTACCTGGTCACCAGACAACACCGGCATCCATAGGTCGAGCAAAATCAGGTCGGGGTGTTCACTGCCGACCAGCTTGGCGACGTTGAGACTGTTGATCTCAGGAATCACTTCATAACCTTCTTCTCTTAACACTAATTCAACAAGGTCCAATATTCCCTCATCGTCATCACAAATCAATATCTTAGCGGACATCATCACCTCCATTTTTAGTAGTATTGTTGGAAGTCAGCGGTAAAGTAAAGCTAAAGGTCGATCCTTTGCCGGGCTCGCTTTCTACCCATAGCGTACCATTGTGATTGCTGACAATTGAAGCACAGATATAAAGCCCGATACCCATCCCAGGAAATTTTTGCTGCACGTAACTCACACGATAGAAGCGGTCAAATACCTTTGCTTGTTCGTCCTTGGCAATGCCAATGCCGTGGTCGGTCACCGCGACTTTGATAAAGCCGCTGAGCACGGAGAGATGTACGCCAATTTTTTTATCCTCGGGCGAATATTTCATTGCATTGCTCAGCAGGTTAGTGACAACCTGGGTGATGTGCGATTCATCACCGTTAAACTGGACACCTGTCTGACCGGTGATCACAATCTCATGAGTCCGGCTGCCATGCTGGATGCTTCCCACCGTCTCCTGAATCATTTGGTCAAAATCAAAAGGTGCTTACCAAACAACAACTAATCAACACCTTGATATTGAAAGTGCGGGCTACGCAGTAGACTATTGGTTTGCGGATGAAGGAGTAAGCGGAAAAACTCCAGCATCTCAACGGCCCCAATTCAAAATGTTGCTGAATAAAATTCGGGATGGCGGAACGCTCATCGTTGCGAAGCTCGATAGGTTGGGCCGCGATGCTCAGGACATTGGTGCAACAATCAATTGCTCGCAACAAGAAAAATTCAAGTAGTTGTATTGCAACTCGGTAAATTAGACTTAACCTCCCCCGCCGGGAAATTGATGTTAAACATGTTGGCTGCTATTGCCGAGATGGAACGTGACCTTTTAATTGAGCGCACCCAATCTGGATTAACCAGAGCAAAAAGTGAAGGGAAAAAACTTGGCCGCCCAACAAAAACTTCCACAAATCAACGCGCAGAGATTTTGAGTAGATTCAAACAGGGAACCTCTATAAGTGAGTTGGCCAGAAATTATAAACTCTCACGAGCAAGCATATTGCGTGTAACGAGGTCACTATAAAACGATGCTGTTCAAGTAATCCTTACTATCAGCCCATCAACTAATATTTATGTAACAATTTGTTTTATTAACATTTCAAGTTATTGCTCAAAGACGCAATTTGTTTTAGACAGAAAAAATACCGAAAAAGGCTTTTAAGAGGAGCTCTGAACAATATTTTGGTTGAAAAGTCAGGTTATAAAAAGAGACAATTTGTTTGGAACAACTCAAATTAATAAAACAAAACGTTACTATTCCTCAATTTGAACCGTGAAAGTTTATCCTATAAATAACCTCTTAAGTATCACCAAGAAATCACTAAAATAGCCTAAACAAATAAAGGGAAGATGCCTATGGCTTATGTAGGCTATTTTAGTGATTTGCTGATCTTAGGTAATTGCCTAACATCAGCGGTTATATCAGGAGCGCTTAATAAATAAAAAGGCTTTTCGCTACCGTTTTGTAGGTCCAGGTGCTGTAGGGTACCGACCATTTTATAAAACCATAATGGCCCTCAGCGCCCGTTCTGAAAGGTTCATCGAACATCTCATAAAAGATTCCAGCTTTTACCTGTGTGTTGGCTTTCATTCGCTTTATAAATGTGTTAACAAAATCACTTTGGATTTGATCGATGTTACTGACATTTGTCCAGCGCTGTCCCACCTCAGTAAACCAAATAGGTTTGGCAAACAAGCTGGATAGCTTTTTGGTGATATCCGGCGAAGAGGAAGAAGCAATCGAATTTTCCATATCTGAATACCAGTGCCAGGCGACGATGTCAAACTTAACACCGTAGGTCTGCATGTACTGTAGGAAATAAAAGTGCTTCCAGCTGCCGTCGATCATTGTTTTAGCGCCAGGTTGTTTGAGTTTAATTCCATCGTTCATGCCTTTTAAAAATGCCGCAGAAGCCCTTAATTTCTGGGAATTGTAGTCTGAAGCCACATCACCATTGCCACTCACGATCGCCTTATTATCAAGCTCGTTACCCAATTCATAATACGTAAAATGACTTGAATTTTTTGCTGCTACATTGCTGCCTAACAATTTACCGGCAGCGTAATTTGCACTCTCGGAACTACTGTAATTTAGTGTAGTAATATTGATCATAGCCAGGATCGTTATACCGTTGGTATTGGCTGCATTCATCAACTGACTTAAGGTAGTCGGACTGGATATAGATCCATCGCTGTTAACGTTAAAATTTTGGCGCATTACTTTCATGCCCATCTTCTTCATAATACTCATTTGGGTTGACATACTTACAGGGGAATAAGCTATATTACCCATAGAGTGTGCGTTGAGACCAAGCATAAAGCTGGTTGAAGTAGGGATTTCCTCTGAGCCGGATGAAGTTCCTGCTTTTACAGACACGATGTATTGGCAATGGACGTCCTTTGCTGGGGAAGCCATATTAGCTCCCAACGTTACGGTGCCGGCAGCGTAACTTTTACTATAAACATTCATGGAGGAAATCTGCGTATCCGTGACACCAATTTTGTAACTGGTTTTTGTCCATGTGCTCAACCAGGAAGGTAGGGCATCCGCACGCGGGTCATAGGCGACGTAAACGGTGGCAGCAGCGAAAAGGGTGAAGGAAAGATTGGAAGAAGTATTTGCTTTATCATCACAGGCGGTTTTGATGAGTGTGGAGCCTGTTAGTGCTGAGGGAACGGACGTGATCTTGTAAGTTCTGTCGGTGTAGTAGGCAATGTTAGTTGCTATTGTCGTTTGGCTGTACGTTCGGGAGGTCCCGGATTTGAGATTGGAAATCAGTGAGGTGGATGTTACCGCGCTAGTTGTCGCCGTAGCATCCATAGTCTCGACTAATGGCGGGCTGGAAACTGGTTCAATTTCATGGTCTTTTTTACACGAAAATAATACGAATAATAACGAGCTTGCGAGGGTTATTCTTTTGTAAAGTTTCATAAAAAAATAAGTTAGGGGTTGTTAAAAAATCAGTAAACTTTTAACTGAAGTTAACTAAATACTTAAAAAAATAAAATCTTTGTATTTTTTTACCTTATTAATTGCATTTCTTTTAAAATTGAAACGCTTCCAAGAATTTCGGAATCAAGGCTTTTTAGGTTCAAAAGAGCCTAAAGAAAGTCATTTTTAGGTAGTCTGGTGAGATTCAGTGAGTGTGAAAAAAAAATTAACTTATCTAAAGAAAAAGGTTGCCCAAAAGGAAAATTTGCTCTCGGTTAACCGTAAGATATCGCTGCACGAAGAAATATGAGCTTTACTATCAAACATGATCTTATTGAATATTAAAATACTATTTAATCACTCAGGCTACTAAAGGAAAGGGTGGGATTTTAAGACTATCCTATGCCTATTACCTATTGATAAACGAACGTTTATCAATAGGGTTAAAACAACAATAATTCAACTGGTTGGATAAAACACACCAAAAACGGGTCATATTATTCCCCTTTGCAATAACGAGCATTTTTAGATAATCACTAAAAAGGCCTCTTTTGATATCTCCGATGATTATTGAGTTGAAATTTCGCTCAAAAAAAGAAATAATTTGTTTAGGACGACAAATGCAGGTCAACCAATTTATTTAATGCCCTTTTCAAGCTTGGCATTCTGGCCTGCCTGGATAAGCCATAGGCCACCCTTTTTTGATAACACAATCATCCTTCTGAATTCAAAAGTTTCTCCGGGATATCGCGCATCGTCGGTTAAACCTGTGCGTACATGGGCTATAGCAATATCCGGTGATAGATATTGTATGTCTTCTACCGCCCGGGTAAAATAGTGACTGGGTTTAAAATAAGTACTATGTGTGGTTCGGTAATGATCTTCAATGTCCTGCCGGCCTTTGTAGTAGGCTCCAAACCAGTTTACCCAGGTGGCATCAGTGCTGTAGTTAGCTGCTAAACCAGTAGGATCATGCCGATTCCAAGCTTCCTCATAACGTTTGATAAGCTGTCGAATAGCGCCATTTTCTTTTAAAGTATCAACCTGCTGGGCTACCGATGCTATTGAACAGCTAAAAAACAGGAAAAACGAAATCAAAAACCGGTTGCCTTTCATGCGATCAATTATTTTTGCGTGAGCATATTTAGTTTGAAACTTTATTTGTGTTCGTCGTTCGGGAACAACGAAAAAACTTCCGAACTTTAAATACGACCAAATCTGATAGTCAAAAACATAATCAAACAAAATTAGATGTTTTTATTTAAAAATCAAGCGTTTATGTAGATGGTGGCTATAGCAAATCGTAAGCTGTGCAGATCGGATAATGCTGCTTTCAGATTTTTTACTGCTTATGATTTCCCGGAAACAATATCGATATTTAAATAATGAGTTGGTATACTGTATATGAGAGATTGCCTGACCAAAAGACAACTGGCCCATTTTGAATTAAACGATCTTATTGCTCGTTTGTTGGCAGGCCGGGAAGGCTACTCCAATGCGGAAGATCTTTGGCTGGATATGCGGGCAAACGGGCATCATATCAGTATGAGTTCTTTTTATAGCAGGCTAAAGGAGCTAGTTGAGAAGCAGGTCATTGAGAAAAAGCCGAATGGCTATAATAAATATGTGTACAAAATAATAAACACTGCTGAAGGAAATGGCCACTTTTGATAGCCAATGGCTTTTCAAGCATTATGCTATGATGTATTCAAAGCGATTGTCGTTAGTACCTCGCGCTCTTTTAAGTTTATCTTGTTTGACGAGCGTTAATAAGACCCCGGATAATGCTGACGCTTTAATATCAGTATCAAATTCCTGGTTGCATTGATCAACAATTGCACCTATTGAACGGGGTAAATTAAAGAAGTCAGTAAGAAGTAAAGACCTTAACATGCTGGTAGCACTTGGTCTTTTAGGCACTGCTATTAAATTACTTGTATCGTCAAAGTGTTTCTCCTCTTTATTAAAAAGTTCAGAGCCAACAGCCGAATCCATCATTACTTGTAACAATCGGTCTATAACTCTAAGCTGTACCGCTTCTGACCGAAAAGCGTTGACGATGACTGAGAGATCAGCGAGCTGGTATTTAATTTTTTCTATCCGCTTGTTCATTATCAACGTAAAAATATACTTTTTCTAATAATTAAATCCACCTCGATGTGGGACAAAAAGCCACCTTCCGCTCTGTTTAACAATTAAGGAATTGTATCATTACTGTTACCAACCTTTATTTATCCAACCTGGCATAATAAATGATTAATAAATCGAAACAAGCATAAAAATAAACCATCATAAATTTCAACAAGGGGTTGTTTAAATATACAGAATGGCTGGCCTCCAAAACACAATTTGGGGGCTTTTTTGCGTAGGTCACCGTTTAATGATCATCAATCGAAAAGATCTTTTCCAATATCTCTATCAATGTCTTGTTGTCCAACGGCTTTGGAAAATTGGCGTCATAGCCGAAATATACCAGCGCAATCGGCTGTTTGTGGTAAGCGGTCATGAGAATCACCTGGTTATGCGCGGTTACCGGCTCGTCCTTAATTGCTTTGCAGTTCAAACCGCCATTCATGCCTGGAAGCACATAATCTGTTAGAACCAGGTCCGGCTGATGAATGTTAATGATGGATTTAACATCGTCGACAAACGGAATGCCGACAGAGTCGTACTCATAAAGGTCCTAAAGGGTTGTCAATGTAAATAGCATAGCCTGATCATCTTCGATCACAAGTATTTTGTTCCGGCGTTTCATGATAAGTTAAAGTTAATTTAGCTTTCGATCACATCCTTTGCCTCAAAACATGTTTACACAAAGTTGTTTTAACTTAATATTCGGCTTAAAGTCTTTGAATTAATTGGCTTGCTAATGAATCCTGTGACGAACGGATAATCCTGGGATCGGTTGTAATCAGCTTGAAAAAGGGAACTTGTAATGATGTAAACCTTACTTTTAAGAGTAGGATCGATGCCGAGTCTCTGGTACTCATTCAAAAACTCCCAACCGTTCATGGTTGGCATCGTCAGATCTACAATAATATACTCAGGCAGATCGGCTTTATCACACAACTGCAATTCCTCCAGTATATCAATGGCAATTTTCCCGTTAGCACAAACAGTTGTGATAACATCCTTGCCGGAACGTTTTAGCAGAATCTCAAAAATATAGTTGTCGATGACTCCATCATCAATTAACAGAACGTTTGAAGGCATATATGGGTATTTGGTAAACGTAAAACATATGGCCTAAATTTCTTGGACTGTACATGGCGGCTTAAAATCGGGATATATCGGATTATATAAAAATCTTAGTCGAGAGATACGGACATGAAGCCGCGAAGGTACTGAAGTTAAAGAACAAACAATGTATTAAGTTCGTTGCATCGCTGGCGCAAAAAACTTAAACAAAGCTTTTTTGTATAATATCACATGAAAGCGAAGAAAAACCTTTTTGAACGTTTCGCCAACTGGGCGACCATAGCCACCGGTAGCTCTGCAGCATTTATTATGGCTATTTCGGTCATTATTATTTGGGGCGTTAGCGGACCGGTATTCAAATATTCGGACACCTGGCAGTTGGTAATTAACACCGGCACGACCATCGTAACATTTTTAATGGTATTTTTAATTCAAAAATCTCAGAATAAAGACTCTAAAGCAATTCATCTAAAACTCAATGAGCTGCTGGCATCACATGAGGGTGCTAGTAACCGGATGGTTGACATCGAAGACATTACGGAGAAGGAACTGGATCAGCTCCATCAGTTCTATGTGCGATTATCAGCGCTTGCAGAAAAAGAAGATGATCTTACCTGTACCCACTCTATTGATGCCGCGGAGGAAAATCATTCGGTCAAGTCTAAACGGTATAAGGATAATCCAACGCCCCGAAAAATACTTCACTTGCCCCATAACGGAGCCAGGAACAAAACCTCAAAGAAAGAGTAAAAAGGGTCATCCTAGCAAAAAACGCTACCCCTTAAGGGCTTATTGTCGTTTTAAATACAACCCGGCTTGATTTTGAGCCAGGTTGTATTAATCATGACCAGTTAAACAGTAGTAGTACCTTTTTGCAGGAAACCTATGACTACTGAAATGATGGCGATAACCAGCAGTAAGTGAATCAACCCGCCTGCTGAATAAGCAAACGTTCCAATCGCCCACCCAATGACCAGGATAACGGCTACGATATACAATATTGATCTCATGGCTTTGATGATTTAGTGAATAGATAACTTGTCCATACAATTACAGTACCAAACGGTGGACACAATGAATTACAGAACGCTTGTGTTATATGCAAATTCAATACTTGAAATGTGAATGGCCTGATTTTTGCCAAAGAGCAATCTCATCACAAAAGCATGTCTGACATAGAAAAATGGCTCATTAAAATTTTGAGGAAAAAAAATCAACAAGGAATAAATTGCGAGATCTCTCCGTATCATCGCGGTAATAAAAAAAAGTACATGTTCTTTGTAAATGGTGAACCGAGAAACATTGAAAATTTCCTGCAACCGGAAGAGATTATTCAATACCGGTTATTACAACAAGAAAAGGTATCTGTACTCGGTTAAGCATCCAACTTAATCATATTTCAACCAAAGCTTTAAGCGGTGGTTCCTCCGTGCGATCTTACCTATGTTAATAGAGAATTCCGAATTTATTTAATCACGAAAACGGTCGATTAGTTTACCACACAATTTTGATTGTCTGGCTTTGGCGACACCGGCTGAATGAACTCTCACTTCCTATATACATGGCCCCTGATTATTACTATCAGGGGCTTCCTTTTCGTTAATTATCCGAAAAGAACTTATACCTTTCTGCCTGTACCCTAGTTTACGCGATACTATTTTTGCTGTCTATCAGCTTCGCTTGATCTCAAAGTTTTTTAGAGGGCCAAGCATGTTCTCAAACCCGGTATCAGCACACGAATTGATTATGGGTAATACATTGTTTTATTTACAATTCAGAAGAGCTCAAAAATCTGCATTGCTTTAAAGGTGCTTGTTTGAGAGCTGAATTTGCCTTAACAATGAATCTTTGGTACTCGGTAAAAGAGCGATTGTACATTTACTTAATAAGTGTGTTTCGCTATTTAAATTAATCGCGTATAGGATACAATCCAAGAATGTTATCAAGCTGTTAGACAAGTTTCTCAATCTCTAACTTTTCCGCTGAGATACCATAACTTAATTCGCCACCAATGCCCGGTACATTACATGCTTTAATTCTTACATTCATATGGTCATCAGGCTCTACAATGACTTTTATTTCTAAGTAACCTTCCATACAATTGAAAGTTGCTGTTTTTTCTATATTGTACATGCGTGATACAAGTAGTTCGATGAGCATCTTCATCTCACAATTTTGATGCAGGAGAACGGATTAGGAATGCTAAATCCAACAGGGCTAAATCTACTAAAGAATTGTTAGTTGAAAAACCTGAGGTTTTGTATTGGCAAAAATATCACTCTTCGACGCTCTCAAGCACTTAATGAAAAGAGAAAAGGTTGAAGCAAAACATTGAGGCATTTTGCTACATTTAGAGTCGGAGACTATCAGCATTCACTCAGTAAATAGTTTTCCCAATGAACTAAAATCAATCTACCAATGATATTTTCTAAAAAGAACCTATCTTTTATCTCGATAGCCTTTTTTACGCTAGGCTATACTTTTTGCAAAGCACAACAAAATTCTCAAAGTAGCCGCAAAAGCGTTCATGCTGCTACGATTGGATATCAAAACCTTGATTATAAAATAAAGCAATGGCAAAACGATCTTAATGTTCCTAATGTCGGGGTTGTTATCATTGACAAAGGGAAGGTAGTAAAAGCACAGGTGTTTGGATATGATCGTAATGGCCGCCCAGCCCCGCAAGATATGTTATTTGAAGTAGCGTCTGTTACCAAGGTAGTTTTTACAACCTTAGTGCTCAAGTTTGTTAACGAGGGTAAATGGGATTTAGATGAGCCACTTTTCCATTATTATACCGATCCTGATGTGGCATCAAATCCATATAGCAAAGAACTAACAACTCGCCAAGTTCTAAGTCAGCAATCCGGATTTGACAATTGGAGATGGATGAACGCTTCCGGGAAACTGACTTTTAATTTTAAACCGGGAACAAAATTTAATTATTCCGGGGAAGGCTTTGAATACCTAAAAGCTGCAATAGAAAATAAATTCCATGAATCTTTAGCCAAGCTTTCCGACTCACTTCTATTTAGGCTTAGGCATGACTAATACAAGTCATGAATGGGATGGGAAAAAGGATTTTTCAAAATACAGTGGAATGTACGATGCGGAAGGAAAAGAAATCTTAAAAGACAATTATTCTGTTCAAACCAGTGCTGCAGCGGGTTTAACCACTGATGTAAATGATATGGCTAAGTTTGCGATTGAAATACTTAACAAGGCACATCTCTCCGATAAATTGCATAAGGAAATGATCAGCAAACAAGCGAATATTAACACTAATCTTGACCAAGGACTTGGTTGGCGAATTGTTGATGGTTTGCCTAACAATGAATATGCATTACAGCACGGCGGAAATGATCCGGGAGTCGCGGCCATTATTGTAGTGCTGCCTATATCTAAACGTGCAATTGTGGTAATGACAAACGCTGATAACGGACTTATTATGTGTAATAATATTGTAAGAACAGCATTTCCGGTGGTAGGTTCGCAAATAATCTATAAGGCGTACAAAAGTTCACCTATCAATGAACGGCCTAAAAGTATTAGTTTGGATAAGCAAATCTTAAATGCTCATACTGGCACTTTTAAAAGGGCGGACGGGATAACGGTAAGAGTTTCCTTACAGGGCGATCAGCTTGTGCTGAGGATGTCGGGCATTCCAGATTTATACCTCATTCCCGAATCCGAAGATAAATTTTACTTACTGGATCTTGACGCAAAAGTGTTTTTTACAACAGGAGAAAATGGAAGGATAACATCCGTCTCGATACAAGATGGTGGTAACGTAATCAAATGTGATAAAATAGTGAAATAATATAACCAATCTGGCGATGACGTGGACATACCTTCTTAGTCCTCCAAGTCCTACGGAATAGCATGGTCAACCCTTCCGGAATCTCCAGTTAATGGCTAATGTCTTTTGTTTAAAACTTAACTAGCTAATGGCCTCCAACGAGGCGATACAAAAGGGTCTCTACATAGGGTTATTGGCAACCGGGAGAGCTCACTCAATATCATAAATTGACGCCAGGAGTAACTCTGGATCTAAAGGAGGTCCCGTAAACATTAATTGCGGTTGACAGCTGAGCGAGATCGAATATTTTTGGCCTGATGTGCATTAATTTCTGAATAATTTAAGCCGGCGCCGTATATCTCTCCCTGATAAGCTGAATAATGGCTTGACGGGATCTTCCTGCATCCTTTTCCTTATCCTCGATCTGAGAAGTTCGTAACGCCAGATCATCATCGTTAACAAAATCCCCAAACCATTTGGAATAGTCTGTCCGATGTAAATGGAACAACCACGTTTCATCATCAACACCTTCAGCCATCTGAATGAAGGTCATCAGGTTGTTCGCCTTAAGATTAAGATTTTCATCTGCGCCCCGAAAATAAAAACTATCGGGCCCCATATCGCCAGCTGCATATTTGTGTTTATGCCGATGTAGTAGTGTTGCCGGCATATCACCTCTAACCAAGCGTGTTTTGCCAGTTTCTTTTTGCCAAATCAGGACCTCCCCTTGTTGTAAAACGACATTCGCGGAAACCTCTATTTTCTGGTTGGTAATCCTGCCAAAATCCCCAAGGTATTGATCCGGCGCTTCGCCCATCAGGACTGGAAATTCCGAGGCCATTGACCAACCCATTCCGAAAATGCAATGAATCAATTCCGTAACACTTTGACCAGGCCGATTTATTGACTGAGAAAAATGACTTGAAAAATCCGAATACATAAATCGGAGCTCCAGGTCCTACGGAATAGCATGGTCAAGCCTTCCGGAATCTCCATGGTAATAATAGAATTGGATATTTCGCGCATGCACTTCCAGGTATTGTAGCAATCTAGAACACTTTTAACGATATCTAACTGTGGGGAATTCCAACCAACTATTTAGGGCTTCGATTCCCTCACATACCCTAATTGTGGTGGTGAGTCAGAACAAAACTTAAAAATGTTTACCTATCAATTCTTAAACTAATGCTTGCCCAGGGCACGAATTTGAAGATCTGAAATACGGACGCCAAACTCCTTGGCCATAATTTTCAAGTCTCGTTTCAGCACTTTTTCATGATCTGGTTCATCTTTGTCAATAGGCAATTCACCGATAAGCTTTCCTGTAGAAACCTGCAGAACCTCATAGAGTATGAAATGTCCGGTAATTTGCGTTTTCAATCTGTAAAGTAAAGGATAATTAATGTAAAAAATAATTTGTAACTAAACAAGATATGTGAATAAATAGTTCATTGTCAAGTGTAAACAGGCAGCGAGGCATATCCTGATTTTTGAATCAGACAACATTTTAACTTTGTCTCATCAGTTTTTATTGTAACTACTGCCATTTTGAGAGCTATCGGCCCGGCCGGCGTATGTAAAAATTTATAACCCATCGCTTAATATATACAAGCGTACAAGGGATGTAAGCATCGTAGAGCAACTAATGGGGCATAGCACTATGGCAGTAACCTTAAATTATTTACGTGCCTAGCTGAGCTAAACAGCAAGGAGTTGAAAAGTGTACTACCACCTCTGAAATGTGAAAAAAAGGCAGTGGGAATGAATAGACGGCCAAATTTCGACGGAATGTTTATTTAAAATAGTTGATAATGTTAAAGCTGATGTTGGTGAAGTCCATTATGTAATTGCTCAATTAGAAAGATATTATTAAACAGTATGGTGATTTTGAAAATCCTCATGCACCAGATAATCCGGAGGCCGTAGCTGCATTTAAAATATTTTAAAATAATTTCAAACTCGATTTATAGAATTTCTGTTATTTTATCAATGATAACCATAGAATTAGAATACCCGTTAAATTTAGAAGTTAAAGAATTTGATTTACCCTTTCCGGAAATAGTTATGGAGCGAGGTAAATATGTAACTTTCCTTTTTACCGATGAAGAACAAAGGTTAAACTATATCGAAATCCTTTGTGACCTGTCTGAAATGGTTTTTTATGATACTTTTAGCTTAACCGAGACAAAACATAAATTGAACTGCATAAAAAATTTGATAGCTGTTTTAAGTAAATAGCTTGCAATAATACAATCTTGATTTATTTTTATTATGTACGCTGCTCTACCGTATATATATGGATATTATACAGCAAAGCCCTTAACATTAGATGTTAGGGGCTTTGTATTTTTTATATCACCGCGGAAAATGAATCAATCTTAAAACTTGTAATTTTATTAGCCCTTTTTATAAAACCAGTTATTTCACTTTAATGTTATGGTATGAAATTATTATAAACTTAAAACCTACGGCCTTAATTGAAATGAATACGGAACGAGCTAATACCAAGCTTTTCATGGAGTATCTGAAAGCTTACGAAATTACGAATGAGTATTTTAAAATTACCGTTAAAAGAGTTCATACTACATCCGGAACAATGGTTTTTAAACGGAAAGATGGGGGCCAAGTTTTTAGAGCTAAATTCATAATACTAATAATTAACAGCCAGGGTAGAATAGACATTTTGGTTGTAATTCTTAAAAATAAATTTTCTTTCATAAAAGATGGTGTAAAGCAAAGCTCAAATTTCATTACCAGTGAAGTGCAGTACTTTCAAAATACCGTACATACCTTAGTCGATATTATATAACCCAGTAAACTAACAAGAGGGGTGAGCGCCACAGGGGGGCCGTCTCTGACCAAAAATTGTAGACGCCTACTATATACGAGAACTTGTACCTAGTAGCAAAGCCACCTCTTAATTGCCCTCTTAAACCACTGGCAAATGAAATAATTTTATTATTATTCTCTGTGATTGAAATAGAAATCAAATTACTTTACTTTCAATTGGCAAAGGGGGCCTTATTGGATAGGCTGTTAGGGGGCATTTTGGTGCGTTTTATCTACTTAAAGCCTAAATGCTATGTTATCAACGTTGAAAACAATAATCGCAATTTTTCAATCTGATCTTAACCCAATTGAAATTACTCCTAACCCTAAAATTGGTTTTAAAATTGGGGAGGTGTAGGAATAGGCATATGAGCATTCTTTTTGTTTAAAAATTTAGATAGTATTGCGAAAGTAGACGTTGTTAAATTCTTCAACCGTGTTATATCTCATTACTAATTTAGTTACTCTCTTTTTGATTTTTTTTTTGTCGTAACGCATATGATTATATGTTACAACAGGTAGGAAAAAGTAACTAATGAACACCAAAAATTCAAAGCGATATAGATTTTGAAGTATGCATGGTCCAATGACCACGTTATTAGTAAGGCTATTATCAAAAGAACTGCTGTTAGGCCTAGCTGGAGTAACAAGTTAATCAAATATTTTTTGAGTATTGGACGGTATCCTGGTGTACCGTGAAAATCATTTTTTGTTCCTTCCTTGATTTTGCGTCTATTTGTTTCAAATGATTCCGCTTTGATAGATCCACGAGGAACGTTTTATACAATAAAAATTAAGTATCATTGCCCCATTATTTCCTTTAAGCAAAATAATTTGAAATAATTTCACAGCGTCATTTTTACTATGATCAGTTAATGATGCTTCCGAATAAAAGCTAATTTCAACAGTATCTCAAGTACATTAACGAGTCCAACAAATAACCACACTTGAATGGAATAGTAAGCATTTTTCTTTTCTTTTATCAAAGAGAAGTGCTCGTCATTTATTTTGAGCAGGGTTATTTTAAAGCTGCTGTACCTTATGTCAAAATCGTCTGACTTTTTGAAATTACCCTTCATAGTGAATTGGTTCAGTTATCAGGTATAAAAATTTTCCACGTTTATAGTTTACTAAATTTTTTAGTATAAATTTGTATTCTGAATTAATTATGAAAGATGTTGTGATCAGGGATTCAGATAATCGGTTTGTGAGATTATCGGCGCCACAAGGTGGTCAGAAAGTTATCGCATTTAAATTGATAAATTCTATTTGATAAACCTACTTCGAGAAATGGGGAATGGGGTGGTTATCTAAACGATGTTGATATTACAATTGATGATAGAAAATATTAGGAGACCTAATTAACAAGAATAAATTATGATTACCACCAGCCAGCTTATTATGGTACGTGTTTACCTAAAACAAGAATTACCTTTTCCTTACAATGAACTGATAGAAATCGAAGATGAAAAGATTGTTCTTAGACTGCCCAACAACGGTCAATCGTTCAATGTTAATTATGCACAAATATTTACTTCAATCCACCAGAAAGTGAAGGATATAAGGAATAGGGATTATGATTTACATTTTACGGTGAAAGGCATAAATCAATTGAGGGACTTTACAATATTGAAATAATTACGACTGAAGGTTGTTGTAATAAAAAAACATAAGTATGATTTAGTCAATTATTAAAGAGACTTTAAACTCTTCACACTTTAGTGATTATGTAAGCCCCGACTTTTTATAGGTCGTATACAACCTATCTTCGTAGTATACCGTATACATTCCTGTCATATTTAAGTAGGTTGAACATTCATTCTCCCGGTGTAATTTATCCGGGGGTTTATCAAAGATGATGACAGAACAGAAAAAAAGTATCTTGAAACAGATGGTGGTATTGCTCATAGTTATTGCAGCAATAGTGATATATGGATTTTTCAGGCATCCGGCTTTAACGGAATAAAAGTCCCCAATACCTATATGTAATTCAATTTCAAGGCCTCGGTTATAATCGAGGTTTTTTTATAAATAATATATTAAAGAAAAGCACTGAAGTGTAGTTAGGGATGACTGTCAGTGTGGATGCCCCGGTAAACGTAATTGTTTCCGGGGTTTTATCTTTAATCTTAAATTTTAATAAATTACAATATGTAATAGTAAGTAATGCTTACCATTATGTGGCAAGGTTTAAGTTAAACCCCGGAGCAGCGAGTGTTAAGGGGTTTTATTTTTATCTATATTGTTAGCAAAATCTCATATTAATATCTATATTTAGGTAGCTTTTACATCTAATTACCTGTGTTACCGAGCAGCGAGTGCAGCGATAACACCTTCTTTCCTGATAGTGGGATATTGGGAATAAATGATATCTAATGGTAAGACCTTCTAACAGTTTTGTTGGAAGGTTTTATTTTTTTAACTGAAACTTTAAGTCTCCTTTTACGTATTTACAACATCATAAACGTGATTATAAATAACGGGGGTTATTTAAAAAACGAATATGAAGCCTCGGTATTACCTACCGGGGCACTTTTATTTGCTACCAACATACTTATTATGCGTATAAAACGATAAGAGGTTCGGCTAAAACCATCGATACATCCGTTTTCTTATTTTTAATCGCTAATACAAAAACCGGTAAAAACCGGTTTTTTATAATAAATGGTACATTCCTTGGACATTCCGGCATGCTTGACCATGCCGTTCCGTGCGAATTAGATGATGAGTTGTGTTTATAAATATTAAATTCAAATATTTAAATCAACAAGTTAGCATGGTCAAAGTGTAGCGGAACGCGCTGAATTCTTTTCCGGAACGCGTTGATCATTGACTCCGGAATATCCACGTATCATGAAACAAATAACCAAAGTAGAAGAAATATATAGAAGTCAAAAAAATTGGCAAGGCATCAAAGATTTCATGTTTAGTACCTGTAGCGAAAATCAGACTTTAGCTGAGGGGGAAGTAATTCTTGAACACGGTGCAACAGTTTATTATTGAAAATACGGGTGTGAGCCTAAACCTGTGGTTGTTGATCAACTTCTACCAAATATAATAAGGCCCCCCCTTGGACTTTGTTAGGACAATTTATAATTAGAAATCCATCGAGTTTGATCCTTTCAATTCCTGGAGCAATTCCAATGAAGTTTGACGCTATTAAAAGAAAACGGGAGTAGTTTAGCCACGCAACTATTATTTAAATCGCGCGTATCATTAATAGGTCACCTTCTATTGCTGCATAATCTTCCCCTCCTATTGATGAATTATCCGAATTTGCCTTAACAATGAATCTCTGAAAGTAGGTAAAAGAGCGATTGTGTATGGACTTAATAAATGTATTGCACCTTTTGTGTTTAATCGGATATAGGGTACAATTCAAGAATATTATCAAGCTGTTGGACAAGGTTCTCAATCCCTGACTTTTCCACCGAGATACCATAACTTAATTCGCCACCAATGCCGGGTACGTCACATGCTTTAATTCTTACATTAATATAGTCATCAGGCTCTACAATCACTTTTTTTTCAAAGTAACCTTCCATACAATTAAAAGTTGCTGTTTTTTCGAGATTGTACATGAGTGATACAAGTTGTTGTCTAAATTTATAGAAATCAGAGGCCATAAATTCCGCGCCATATTGACCATGAAATGTGCAGGCTTTAACTGTAATTTGGACATCAAGATTCTGTGTATAATTCGGGTTAGTGGACGGATTATCGTTGATACCTAATACTTCCACCCGTAAAATGTCGCCGCCGTCAAAAAGTTCAAAGTAGGCAGAGTGTTTCTTCATGTCTGCAAATTAGTAATGATTTTCGTTCCTCATCCACGAAGCATGTGGGATTAAATAATCACAAATGAATTCAATCAGAAAATAATAAGAGTATTAGCCGTTTTTAGTTTGGGATACATTTACATATTTATATAAGGTACGTTTACTAATGCCGAGGAGTTCGCAAATTTTGTCTACCGTCATTTCGCAGCTTTGCCTGATTTCAAAGTTGTGTAAAGGGCCAAGCATGTTTCTAAACTCAATATCAGCACAATATTGACTTTAAGTAATAAATTGTTTTATTAACAATTCAGAAGAGTACTAAAAAGACACAATTTGTTTTAGACACTATGAGACGTAAATAGGCTTAAAAATGTCTTTGTGAGCAATTATTGATCGAAATTAGGGAATTTAAAAAAGACACTATTTGTTTGGAACAACGCATGTAGTCGATATTGAAAATTTTTTTTTGTTAAAGCATTCAGGACTGTAATGCGCCAATTTGCTGTAATAAAGCCAGGAAATCCGGTTGACCGAACTCTTCAATAATTTGACCATTTGAAAATAGGTAAAAATTAATCGCCCTAACTTCTATGCTTTTCCCAGTAGCTGGTACCCCTAAAAACACACCTTGATGGGTGCCTCGCATTGTAAACCGGGCAGCTATCTTATCGTCTTCTGAGATCATGTCCTCCAGTGTCCATTGAATATCTGGGAAACCAGAACGCATCATATTTATAATATCTATATAGCCGGATGGGCCTTTCAATGGGTTAGCTTGACCAGGGACGAAAAATAAGGCATTAGTTGAAATCAGCTCTTTTGCCAGTTCTTTATTCGCAGAGTTGATGAATTGGACAAAGCGCTCCATCGTTTGTTTATTATTCATATCCATTAAATTTTCTGTTCAAAGATCGATTAACCACATCAAACAATACCTTAATAAGTCTTAAGAAATAACCATAAGATATCTTAAGTTTCGTCTATTTTTTCACCAGATTGTTGCGAATGGTGCTCAGAAATTCAGGCGTAATGCCAAGATATGAGGCAATTTGTGATAGAGGAAGGCGGCTCGCAAGATGGGGAAATTGACCGACAAAAAACAAATACCGCTGCTCTGCAGTCGCGCTGATGTTTTGAAGTACTCGATCTTGAAGTTCGATGTATTTTTGTTCAATAATAACGCGAAAATTGCGATCAAATTTTGGATAGTGCGTGTACAAATTCAACAGATCGTCATGCGAAATTTGCAATACGATCATTGATTCTACAGCTTCGATGTATAACTGGCTCGGCCTTTCAGAATAAAAGCTGCTTAGATCGGTTGCCCATTCATTTTCAATAATGAACTGGATATTATGTGCTTTTGCGTTCTGATCAACAGCAAACATCTTCGCACAACCTGTTATGACAAACGTAAAGTGACGACAAACATCACCCTGCTGGAGGAGGAACTGTTTTCTTCTAATCCTTCTTTCTACAAAAACAGATGCAATTGCGTCGAACTCCTCATCATTAAGTGGTAGGAAGTTATTGAAGTGTATATTTAGTTTTTCAATTGATAGCATCGCATAGTGTTTGTATAGAATTGGAAGTAAATTGCATAACCAAAAGCTTTTTTCATTCATTGACAATTTATCAAAAATAATCAAACCCGTGATTTTGAAATTAACAACTCACCGATTTTGTCCCTTTACGAATTTACTATTATCAGATATAAACTTAAAGTTAGATAGCGCAAGCTGGAAATTCCGAGGCCATTGACCAACCCATTCCGAAAATGCAGTAAATCGATTCCGTAACCTTTGACCAGGCCAATTTATTTACTGAGAGAAATGGCTTGAAAAAATCGGTGCTCCAAGTCCTACGGAATAGCATGGTCAAGCCTTGCGGAATCTCCACGCAACCCTTCAATAGCTGACCACAATCCTTATAACTGATCCTTTTCCAGGATGAAAACGCATTTTCAGCCTGAGCGACAGCTGCGTTCAAAGATCCTTCAGTCACTTCCTGGAAAGACTTGAGCAATTCTTAATCGATTTCCCCCCAAGAGACATACGAGGAGTGGCAGCTGGATACCAACCCATATCATCTGTGAGACTTCGCGAGAAAATGCAATTACTATAAGGGCAGGAATATCATAAGTGTATTCAATAGATTAAACATTGGACCAATATTAATGTAGCTTATTCTTTTTGAACTCGCTTGGTGTGCAGTCATACTTTGCCTTAAATACCGTAGCAAAATAGTTTGGGTTGGAAAAACCAATCAAATAAGTGATTTCAGCAATGGTAAAGTTTTCGTTGATGAGCAGGTGTTTGGCTTTTTTTAAACGTCTGTTCAAGATATAATCGGTGATACTGCAACCCATTAATGCTTTAACTTTACGATAAAGCTGCACCCTGGAAATGCCTATTATTTTACAGATATCATCAACGCTGAAATTCTCATTGGACAGGTTTTGCTCAACAATCCCTGAAAAGTCGTTGATAAATTTTTTGTCAAGACTTTTTGAAAACGGGAATTTATCCGTGCTGCTACTGATGTCGCTGGAGAAATGTTCTTTTAATATCAACCTGTTCCTGATCAGATTCTGCACATTGGCCAACAGGTAAGTAAAATTGAATGGTTTGATAATATACAAATCAGCCATGGATTTCAATCCGTCAATTTGATGTTCAAGACTGGCTTGTGCAGTGAGCAGTATCACAGGTATATGAGAAGTACGCAAATCCGATTTCAACTTTTCCACTAGTACCTTTCCGGTTAAACCAGGCATCATTACATCCGCAATAATAAGATCAGGAACTTTTTCGAAGGCTTCATTTAAAGCCATATTACCATTACTTGCTGTGTAGATGTCAAAGTGCTCCGAAAGTTTCTCGTTCAGATATGAAAGCAGTTCGGCGTTATCTTCAGCCAGTAACAGGGAGTATTCTTTAGGACCGCCGAAGGCATCAAATGCTTCTGAATCGCTTGTTCGTTCAAGGTCGGCCTGGTAGATCTTCGACTTTTCAACAATGTCGTTATGGCTCAATGGTGTATTCGTTTTTTGTTCTTGGTTGAAATGTTTCGCATCCAATGGTAATGTGACGGTGAATGTCGTTCCTTTCCATTTTTGACTGTGAACGCCAATTGTACCGCCATGAAGCAGAACAATCTCCTTTGATAGTGAAAGTGCGATTCCCGAGCCCTGCCCTTTTTGATGATCGACTTGGTAAAACTGGTCAAATATTTTAAGTTCTTCATCTGGTGTCAGTCCAACTCCGCTATCCGTAACGTCAACATACACATATAATTCGTCTTTCCTGACCAAAATGCTGATTTGCCCTTTTTCGGAACTGAATTTGATTGCATTGGATATGAGGTTAAAAAAAACCTTGTCGAGCATATTCAGATCAAACCATAACCTAATTTCTTTTTCAGACGCGTAAAATTTAAGATCAATCTGCAATTTACCTGCATGATGCGTAAAGCTTTCTATAATATCTCTTAAAAACTTAACCAGGTCGTTCTCTGAAACCTGAAGTTGCTGCTTATCATATTCTACACGCCGGTAGTCAATTAACTGATTGACCAGCCGCAGCAGACGGTAGATATTCTGATGCACCATTCTAAGCTGACGTCC
>Ga0247742_10000436_pt1 | contig 34645 bp, 44 predicted proteins | sample UWRJL208509C2_FD_180944 | JGI IMG/M metagenome (GOLD analysis project Ga0247742, IMG submission 180944) | Plant litter microbial communities from Arlington Agricultural Research Station in Wisconsin, United States - UWRJ-L208-509C-2 | ecosystem: Environmental > Terrestrial > Plant litter >...
ATGGATTTAGCGAAAAGAAATTGAACGTTGCTCTATCATAGATCATGGTGGAATCCATGCACGAGCGGAAGGTTGAGATGGCGAAACGCGTTGAAGGCTTTATTGGTCTCCCTGGAGGATTTGGGACGTTCGAAGAAGTGCATTTTGATCACTTTCAAATTCCAGAAAGGTCATTCATTTATTTCATTCATAGGTATTAGAGGTTACGACCTGGAGTCAAATCGGGATGCACGATAAACGCAAGTCATTTTCTAGTACCCTCCTTGCTGATAGTGCTTATGAAATCCTACAGCTGTCGTCCTTCTCAATGTGCTGTCTTTTTGGGAGCCATTAAGAGCTCTAATAAAAAGCAGCATAGACGCCGGTTTTATCGAATCGACTAGCGAACGTCTTATCGTATTTGTAGACGGTCCGCATGCACATGAAGAGCATAGCACTTTTGACTGGGGCATTGCTGCACTCGAAGCTTTGGATAGCTGGGAGAGGGGTAAGATTGATGGCCTCTTTAATTGGTCAAACAAGGGTGTAGATGGTACAGAAGAAAGGGAATATGGGGCGACTTAGACCGAAAATAATTCGGGCGTTGGAGTGCTCTTAGTGGCTGTACAAGATAGGCGCTGGTGATATGGAATAAATTCATGACACATTAACCTCATGAAGCAGGAGGTGCGGGAGGGGCAGGGGCAACAGGTTTACGCTGAGAAAGTGGAATTTTCCGAGAAGCGTCCATGTAAGCATCGACAACTTCCTCCGTCACCTTCGCCCGTCGCTAAAAGAAAGTTGGTCATCATGGGAAAGGTAGGGCTGGAATCGGAGCTGACCTCTTGGAATTCTGCGACGAAATTTTGAAGCAGCTGAATGCATTTCCCCTTCAACTGACCAGTTAGGAGAGTGCCCGCACGATATTCCTATAGGACTCAGTCAGTACACGCGATCCAGAGATCGCTCGATGAACGTACCTTTCCAAGCCGCTCCAGTTCTTCATCATCGTCCAAGAAAAACCTCAGGTATTGGTAGCTAACATCGACGTCTGTGTCTCCTCCTAGCCGTCTGTGTTCTTCTTCCGTCTCCTTTCCGCCAGAAAAACCATGTTTGTTGATCTTGTTTTTGATTTGATTGGGCTTGTCCGTCATGAATATGCTGCTATTGGGGTCGCTTGCGCTCATTTTGGTCTGGGGACCTTGAAGAGCAGGGAAGAATTTGGAGTGGATCAGAGCTGGCTTGGGGTGCTTGAGCTTTGGGGCAATGTCGCGAGTGAGGCGGAAATAAGGATCTTGGTCAATGGCGCAGGGGATGAGGCAGGGAATGTCGGCAGCAGTGCCGAAGATTTGCGGGAAGGTCGAGGAAAAGCTAGGCGCAGCTTGGATTGCCGCAAAGTGGACTTTGCCAATGTTGTCACTGACGATTGGTTAGTAGATAGGAAATTCCATTTCTTTTTTACACTTACGATTCTGTAAAGCCAAAGGTCGCCTTGACTTGATTATAAGTGATTTGCCTCGATATCCGAGAGACATTCACATAGAAAGCACCGCCCATAAACTCGTAGTTGCTGAATATGAATGTGCGCTCTAGGTTGAAGCCACAAGCAATAATGTCTCGCGCATTCTGTCTGGAGAAGGCCTTTGTTTGCTCTGGCTTCAGTTCATGTTTGAACAGGAACTTCTCGTCATCTACACCAATATGAGTTAGTGTATACCAACAAACAGAAGTTCGTACCCGTAAGTTGGATCACAATGGGAACTTCAAAGACGTCCTGCAACCATCTAGCAATAATATATCAGATACGTGAAGTCGGGAAGAAGGGTGTAACTTACTTTGAAAAGACAAATGGAACCATATGTCCGAGGTGCATGCTGTCGCTACTTGGACCGCGGCCAGTGTAAAGATAGAAGGGCTTTCCTTGTTCATATCGGTCTAGAATTCTATCCAATTCTCTGCCATATCATGAGCATAAGCCGCATTCATAACTGAAATGATATTCACCGATGTGAGAAGAACATGCCTCGTCGAAGGAATACATGAGGCTTGTGTCCCGTCAACTTCTCAAAACGTTCCAAAAGCTTGGAATCGATAGGACGCGTTCCAAATTGGTCAATGAGTTTATCATAATCAATTGCTTGCTGCTTTCCGTCACTCGACACCGAGCCATGCACGTCCCATGGAGTGACGATTTGCTCATGGGGCGTTGCCTCTGCCTGGTTCGTTGCTGCCTCACTTGGGACTCGTAAACCTCAATGATCAAGACACCAAATTATAAGACTCACAGAGTAATCGACGCCATGGATGAAGGGAGCTTGTCTGCAGGAGTCTGTGTATCCATCTGTGCAGGTGTAAAGGTTTTACTTAGTATGAGCTGTAAATCTTTATCTTATCTGTCATCTCCGGGCAGATTAGATGAACAAGTCAATCAGGGCCAAGCATGACCAAGCAGAGCACACCAGGCGCGTGGGAATCGGCGCTGGGGCTTTGACAATGAGGGCCTCATTGCATCTTTCCACCGCGTCTCTAATCCTTAGACTTGCATCTATACCATCACCGTCAGCTCGACTGCTTTCGTAGTAATACCTCGCGCGAACTCTAGTATAATGTCTACTACGCGACTTCACCCACACCATTCCCTTCCGGCGCCTGTTGTGCATGCGGGTTTCTCCATCCCTCAATCCAAATCTCATGTTCTGGCTGGGGTTCAAGACGCGTACTGGAGTGACGACGAAGCGGTAGGTGTATGGCGAGACACTGGCTTATTCTTGACTTTCTGACAATTTATCCCGCTCGCGCTTATAGGAAGACGCGGACTGCCCTCTCTGTCTTGAAGAAATGGACATATCAGATCTGAACTTCAAGCCTTGTGTCTGTGGCTATCAGGTGCGACCTTACCTGAGATTATGTGCAGCATTAGCTAACATGCGTGACAAGATCTGTCGCTTTTGCTGGCACCATATCAAAGAAAACCTGAATAAGCGTTGCCCAGCGTGCCGAAGGATCTATACGGACGACGCTGTTGAATTCAAACCCATCGCGACTCAAGAGTAAGTCTGCACATTAATTTGCACATTAAAAACGTCTTCATAAATGTTCATCGTTGCTAGTCATAAACGCCTCACCCAACAGAAGAAACAGAGGGACCGCGAAAGGAAAGATCTAGAAGCTTTAGGCAGGCGCCATCTCGCCAACGTCCGCGTCGTACAGAGGAATGTCGTTTACATCGTTGGCATCGGCCCCCGATTTGCAAAAGAAGAGGTAGGTAGTATATTCTTCTTGCACCGCACTGAATAACCTTTGTTCTAGCTGATTCCTACTCTGCGTTCTAACGAATACTTCGGGCAATATGGTAAAATATCCAAGATTCTTCTTGTGAAGCGTAATTCTCCTGGCGGCGGAGGTCCTGTCGTTGGCTTGTACATCACTTACCATCGAAGAGAAGATGCAGCTCGAGCGATAGCCGCAGTGGACGGTACCGCCTCCCCTGGCGGAGGCAGAGACATAATGCGGGCGAGCTATGGTACAACGAAGTATTGTATGGCCTTTCTACGCGGTGCATCGTGCAGTGATCACAGCTGCATGAATCTTCATGAATGGGGAGATGAGAAAGATTGCTTCACCAAGGAAGATTTAACCACTCTGTGAGTTTTTCACACAAATCCTCATTAGATAACATCGTCATGCTGTGTCCCAGGAAACATACCATGAAGGCGACCGAGAGTCGCGTACGCACACTCACTTCGAAGAAAGGGGACGAAGATGGTAAGTACTATTTATGGGCAGTCCACATATTCTGATACTCTACAGCTGGTCTGCCTCGTGCTGCGTCATGGGCACAGAAAGGCACTTCAAACTCTACTTCTACCTCGTTGGGGTTGGGTTCAACGACAATCTCGGCTGGCCTGGCAACTTCCATGGTGTCGAGGCAACCTCGTCGTGCGAATGTCACAAGACAAACACGAACCATAAACCCTGCACCATCTTCTGTAAACGAGACTAGATCTAGTCACACGAAATCCACTTTAGAGCGCAAAGTGGCGTCGTCATCGCAATCACGTCCCTCAACCCCAGCTGCGACTGCAGAGTCAAGCCGAGCAGACGCTGATACGAAGCTATCAAAACAGAAGGAACCCATTCTACCCCCCCAGACTTCCAGTTCGCCAGTGCCTTCAACGGTGGATTCTGATGTAGGATCAAGTCTACCAGAGGACGCGACTTCTGTCCCGAATAGACCAGACTCTGCCAGTTCATCCTCGGCGAACCCACCACCAATTCCAATCAAGTCAGTGGATATCACCTCTCTGGGAGCCCCCCCTGGTCTGTCGATGCCACCTGGATTGTCAGCACCTCCTGGTCTTTCGGCACCCCCAGGACTCTCTGTTCCTCCCGGCCTGCCTGCACCTCCCGGCATTTCTTTGTCTAATCGTCCTCCTCGTCCAGAGACCGCTTCGCCTCGGACGCCATTGATCGCATCTCAAACATCATACCAGATGTCTACAGCAGCCCGCGCTCTTTTGGATGATGTGAAAGCCAGACGGGAGTCAACGGTGTCCCTGACACCCGCGTTCGGTCCTTTCCCAGACTTTGACCGCACGCTGCAAACACTGAGCGGCGAAGATGGAGGCTTCAGTTTCAACCTGGACCCAAAGCTCGCAGATCCAACTGAAGCTGACGAACCACTGCCAGAGTTTGAGGTATCTTCAACTCCCTTTCACGGATCGTATATGGACGCTTTCCCGGCGCTGCGCTCTGGGTCTCCTTATACTCAATCACCGTCCTTGGGATATGCGCAAGCCAGCAACCATCCCATATATGATCCATCCAGTCTACGCTCGAGCCCAGCGCACTCACAGAACACTCGCGGATCCGGCTATCTGGGGTCTTTCAACCCATTCTCCGAATCGGCCCCTGAAAATACCGGTTCAATGTCACTAAATTCTTCCCAACGATTGCCACAATCCCCCGTAGACGAAGAGCGAAAGGTCTCGCGTTTTGGATTTGCACGCGGCCGTCAATCGTCCACTGCAGCGTCATCTCCCCTGCATTCTGTGTCCTCACTGAGCTACACAGGCGACCATCATCCTTTCTATCATGGTTCAGAGGAGAGCACAAATTCTTTGTTGCATTCGTGGCAGCACAACGTACATGACGTACAAACCTCTGTATCCCATTCCGGATCACCTATGCACCAACATGCTCAAGCCCAACCAATGTTTCTACAACCGCAAACCCGTGTCCACTCGCTTAACAACGAATTGAGCGAGGCCCAGTTGCGGAATTTCATCCTCTCTAGTCAAGAGCGAGCCAATATGATGAACGACATGAGATCTCTTACGGGTAATTATCTCGCGTGTCATATGATTATGTGGCTCAAACTCTAATCTTGCTTAGATCTTCAACATCAGCCGTTTACGCCTCCGCAATTTGGAGATCCCGCTATCATGTCAGCAAGCTTCGCACTGGGTAATGAGCCCTTCACAGCCATGACATATGGCCCACCACCTGGCCTCTCGGGTCCTCAAAAGCCAACACCGTCCCCAGGCTTGATGCAAGCACATTTGAATGGAATTATGGTTGATGGCCGGGGCAATGCGTCACATGGTGAGTCTATCATGTCCTATCTCAAGGGGAGGGAGGTCAGTGTACCGAGCACCGTGCTTTCTCAGTGCGGAATTTCTATTATCGTCAATGATACGCCCAATCCCATTTCACATCTGGTCACAAAGTCGCTTCGATCGATCAACAAGAACACAACTATCCACCCTATCGTCTCTCCCTCCCCTTCTCGCTGGTGTGGTGTTGACGTCTAATGCAACGCTGACATTCGCTTTACTTCCGTTCAAACACGGTTTAGTCCCTACGACTTCATATACCCCTCCAATACTTCTATCTTCCGAGGACTTCCCTGCCTTGATGTCAAGTTCTTCCGACCCTCCAACTGTGACCAGTCCAGTGGAACCGCCAGCAACAAGGGACTTATCTGCTGTCTCTAGTAGTAAAGCCCTGGAGAAAGCCGAACGAAAAGCTGCTAAAAAGGCTGCACTGGCTGAGAAGGCGCTTGAGCGACAGAAATTAGCCCAGGAGAAGGCGGAGGCTAAGGCGGTCGAGAAGGCCAAGCTTGCTCGAGAAAGGGCGGCTGAGAAGGAGAAGGCAGTTGAAAGGGAAAATGCAATGCTGTCGATGACGACTTCGCATGACAAGGATCCTGAAGTCGAAGCTACTGTGGTAGCTCCACAGGCCGAAGCAACGACTCGTCCAGAGAAAACGAAAGTTTCTGGAAAGGAACTGGTCACCGAAAAACCAGTTATTGTCAGGAAGAACACGAAGACCAGCGATTCCTCCACCTCAACCACGAAGCGCAACGACCAGGCTCCGACACCAGCCAAGGCTTCAAAACCCAATCCAACGCCAAAGCAAACTGCTCCAATCGCAGAGGTTTCACTAGCTCAAGTGCCCCTCTTGTCTAAGAAACCCAAGAAGAACAAGCCGGTCGTAAAACCGGTTAGAATTTCTAAGGATGAAGATACTCACGAGGACGTCAGCGTACCCACTATGGCCGATACTGCTCGAGGTGTGGGGGTCACAGCCAGCTCAAGCTCAGCTAATTCCCGTTCCGAATCCCTGGACCGAAGCCAAAGACCCACCCCCATACAAACACTTCTTGAACAGATCGACGTCATGAACCCTAGCATGAATCTCAGCGAAAGCCCTTTCTTTGACGTTCAAAAACTTCTGTCGCCAGCGAAGATGCCATTGGAATATGGCCCTTTGGTCCACGCGTTGTCAGCCTTGTCGGTTGGCGGAGGGTCCTTCGCCAATAATATGCCGTCAGGGTCCATCGACAACGCAGTTTCTTCATTCCAACAACTTCTTGAAACACTTACACAAACAATCTCCGATCTTTTACGCCTCCTTCCACGCACTACTTGGGATGACTCGTCCTCGTTCGATGGTGTCTTGCGAGATATGTTGAAAGGAGATGACTTCTTGGATGATGGAGGAGATGATGGTCCTGGAAAAGAAGATGAAGTTGCTGCTCTGACATTGGCGCTTGAGCGCCGAGCGCGTTGGATGGAGGTTCAGTTATCGAAGTTGGAGGAACTTCACCGGGACATCAATACGGCTGCTGTTCGGGCAGTTCTTTCCTTCAACGATAATGGCTGGGACAGGAATGGTTTCCTGCCTCGCAATGGGAACACGTTGGCCCGTTTCAACAGTATTGGGACGGTCGAACATAACGGGACGATGACGCTAATGACTGCAGACGAGCTCGAGAAGAAGCTGGCTGTCGCCAAAGAAGCGGCAGTGTTCGCTGAGACCGAAATCCGAGAGGCTATGGAAAAATTCCAAAGTTTCAAAGCTTGATTTTGGACAGATAGAGGCGTTTGGCCTAACGCAAGGAATGTCATTAGAGTGATACATGTTCAGTACTTAGATGCCTGGTTGGATCTACTTCTTGTCATCGTCAGGATATAACTGCATGGAGTGGGATGATGAGAAACTGCTGTGATTTGGATATAGGAAGTATGCACGGACCTTGCCAGGATTCATGATATTTAAAGGGTCGACCGCCTTTTTGACGGTCTTCATGAGTTCAACAGTGTGGGGTCCAAGTTCATCGGTGAGATATTCTTTCTTCCCCACACCGACGCCGTGTTCACCAGTGCCTGAGTAGAGAAAAAATCAGAGATAAATATCGTGAATCTTCGGACAGACTAACATGTTCCATCTAGTGCAATAGCACGGTGAACCAGACGGTGGACAGCACCGCTTGCAGCGTCAAACTCTGTTTCACGATCGAATAGGATTAAGGCATGGAAGTTTCCATCTCCTACATGTCCAACAATGGTGCTGCGTAAGTTCGCGTCGCGTAAATCTTCCTTGGTCTCATAAACCAATTGGGGTAAGCGCGAGACCGGTACGCTGGAAAAGAGATATTATCAATGCCATATAATACTCTTGAGTATGAGGATCTCACCAGACGTCTGTAGTCCAACATCGTAGGCCAGGATGGGCTGCTAGGCTTGACATTAAGGCGTACTTGCGGTTTTGCCACAACTCCTCTGCCTCTTGGTCGGTAGAAGCAAATTGGAACTGAGAGCTCCCATGTTTCTTAACAATACTCTGTACAACTTGCGAAGCATGCTTTATGGATGTCGCATCTCCTTGTATCTTGAAGAAAAGCGTATCTTTAATAGGATACGGCTTGTCGACCAGACCAGCATTGTTGATTGCGGCCATCACTTCACATCCAGTCTGTCAAGATTGCTGGACTTCGTAAAATGTAAAATAAACTTACTGTGATCATCTAAAAGCTCCACGCACTCTGAAAACGGTAAAAATGAGTTCATACTCTTCACAAGAGGACCACAAAGTCAAGTTCGTACGAATATGCGGGCCTTGGGGTGACTGTAAGATCTCTTGAACGGCACTAACAGCTTTCTGCACGTCAGGAAATTGTGCCATCGCCACTTTTGTGGGTAAGCGGGGTGTTAGACGAAGTGTCGCTAAACAGAAGGAAGTCTCAATTCAAGCAGCGTCGAGATGCTAATGTTGGCTTCACCTTCCGTGACAATTCCCAAAGTGCCTTCAGCACCAATAAACAGCTTGGTGGTATCAAAACCAGCAGCTGACTTTCTAGCTCGTCTGCGGGTTTTGATGACCTGGCCATTTGGGAGGACGACCGTCTGCCGTACCATGAGCGCAGTTCATTGGCACTTGGGTGGTGAAAGTGACCAACCAAGTTTAAAAACCACTCTGCCCTAGCAGTCCCATATCGAACGGCATTGGCTGTTATAAATGTCAACGACGAGGTTATCATGATCGACCGAGAGACTCACTGCCACTACAGCCAGTGCCTACCATCCCCCCGATAGTCTGTATGTAATCTTAATAATATAACAATCATAAGAATGAAGTTAGACTCACCGCTCCTGGTCCTGGATCCAGCTTTGTAGAGCGTGGGTTTGGTGAATTCGTAGTCAGAAGATTGCCACTTACCGGGAAAAACAAAGGGATTCCCTTCTCCTTCAGTGTCGCATTAATATCCTCCCATCTTGCTCCTGATTGACAAGTTAAATCTGCATCATCCACTGCCAAACCATGCTTGTGAGATGAGTAGGACCTGGAGGAACATTACACACCATTGATAGTCAAAATTCTGTCCATCCCAGACATATCAAGACAAATGCTTCCAGAAGGATGCTGGAGATGAATTGGTTAGGAGGCTTGAGGTTTATGGCGGAACCATAATTACCCCCGAAAAATGACCTTCAAGGCTGGTCGCACCGCTATATGCGGTGATGGGAACGCGATATTTTCGCGCAACATTAACGATCTGGACAACGTCCTCTGTGCTATGTGGTCGCACCTGAAACCCACTGAGCAATTGAATAGCAGAAGACTGAAGTTGACCTACGATTACAGCGTGAGGAGATTCAGGATGATACGAATTTTCTGAGGAACCGTATGTTTTCAGGGCATGTGGATCTGTGATGACGACTTTAGGATCAGGAAAGAGGGAACGGAGCTCTCTAATCGCAATCTGCAATTCTTGTGGGGAAGCATATACTGTCGCCGAACCAGAAGCTTCTTCAGACTGGATTTAACAATGCCATCAGCCGTCGGGGCGGCACTCTGAGAAATTGAGGATGTGACGAACCTTCTTCGTGAAATACTCGACCGCTCCATATAACGCTATAGCGTACACTGCAGCTTGAAGAGACACTTTGATTCCCTGAGAGCCACAAAATTTATTTGACCATGGTGAAAAGTGCGAGAGAGGAGCTCTGGTCGTTACCGACGAGCTGAAGTGTTGAGGCCTTCCGAAACTATGCGGTTTACTCTGAACAAGTTTCGTCAGGTCAGTTTCAAGAGAAGCTCGAGGCTTGCTCTTCGGAAAGGCTCTCTGGAGCGTCCTGAACATGGTCGTCTTCAGGAGGTCAAGAATTAGGATTGCCAACGCCTGATTTCTCCTGATTTTTACGACGAAAGGGGCGTCACAAATTGGTGCAGAGTCTAGACCGGACCGAGGCTGCTGGAGGATAAGAGGGATAGCAGCTATATTAGGTAATAAATACCAGCCAGCCAATGTTTCCTCCTGGGGAGGCCGGTGCCACGCCGATGTTGCTTTTGCCTTTCGCTGACTAGGCGTTTCTCTGGAGGCAGGACATGTCGTCAAAGTCGGATGATTCGCGACTTCAAGAGCATCTTGTGAAGCTCAAGTCTGTCTCAATCTCGCTTCATTTTTGTTTTGCACTAAACAGTATAGTACAGTGTCATTGTTGCCCGCCGGAATGAATTTTTGCGTGAACTATTTCGAATGATGCGAAACAAGCAGGACATCAATGCTGCTGTGGAAGACGACGACGACGACGAACTTCTGGCTTTTCTGCAACGTTTTGATATCGAAAAGGAGTATGTACCGTCTCTATTCACCTTATTTGCTTGTTGACATTTTGAGCAGTCTAGTGCAAGGTTCCATATCCAATGTATCGGACGATGTGATTGAGGCTTCATTCCGAACGTCCCTTGATCTACTTAGATCTAGTTCTGCCCAACCTGCAGGAAGTAGATCGTCCCCACCAACACGAAATACGCGCAAACGCTCACGCGTCGAAGAACTTCCTCATCCCTCTTCATTCACTCTCGACAAGTCGCAGCTTACCAACAGGTCATCCGCGGACGCCAGTTCGAGAACCCCTTCCCGAGATTTATTCAGCCCCAACCATATTCAGTCGCGGAAGCCTTCGACTGGCGCGGATTCAGACGATGATCATGACGAACTGGATCTCATTGGGCCCAAGTTGGGTTCTGTCGACGTTGGAAGTGGGTTTTCAAAGACGGTCATGGAGAAGCTTATTTCCGGGAAAGTGGCAGCGCTTTCAAGTCATGATTCGGCAGCCGCTCCTTTAGCCATGGATAAGGACACCCCATCTGGGATTTTAGTAGAAGCAACAAAGGACACACCTTCCACAATCACCGCTGCGGGACCAGTTCCAAAAGCTGTCATGATTCCTGCACACCTCGCGCCATCTGCGGCGGACGTTGAAATGAAAGGAAAATTGGAAGACCAGACTGTGGACGGTCTGGATTCATCGAAGGATGAGGCAATGGATATGGAAGAGGATGAGGTTGCAGCTATTACTCGAGCAGGTGACCAGGAGCTTCCTGACGATGAGCCCGTTTTACCGAAGACGATGGATGCTAAAATGGATGGGGATGTCTCTGTCGCCGAACCTGTTCCTAATGCTGTCGCTCCCTTACAAGATCAACCAACCTTGACCTCCCCTCTACCTGCGAGCTACTCTCCCGTCAAATTACCTCTACCCCCCAGTGTCCATGAACCAATTCTGATACCTGCCCCAGCGTCGGCAGCCGACGAAAAACCTTACAAGCTGGACCTCGTACCCGAACCCTCGGCAGATAAAAAGCTCTCTTCTCCGAACTATGATGACCAACGCCGATTCAACCCAAACTACACTCTACCACCACTTTCAGTCTTTCCAGCTGAATTTACCAAGAAAGCAAAACCGCGGAAACGACAAAAGAGGGATTCTGACAGGGAGAAAGGTCGAGATAGAGAATCAAAACGCGACAAAGACGATGGTCCCCCAATGGGTTTAACAAGATGGGGGGCAACTCTTTCAGCAAATCCCGTTTGGAAGAAAGTATCGCGTGCGAGCAAATGTTTAAGCACTCGTGAATGGGGGGTGAGTTTTTTAAAACTTTACGTACGTTTTACATGAACTCACGGCTGTGTTCAGGTAGCTATGGCTGAATTACGCTTAATTCGTACAATAGAACGCATCAATACGCTCAAGGATGAGGGCAGATGGAGTTTCCGCCAACCTAAGAAGCAGAGGAGTGTGGGAGGTTCTGTGAAATCGCACTGGGACTATCTTATGGAGGAGATGGTAGGTGACAACTAATATGATCAGGCGTCATCTAACAACTGGTAGAAATGGATGCGAATCGACTTCCGAGAGGAAAGGAGATGGAAGATGGCTCTGGCGTATAACTTATCCACTGCGGTTCTCGAATGGCATTTTGCGAAGACAGCAGAAGAGCGGGACCGCGCAGGCATTGTCGTAAAGTGGAGGCGTCCCCATGTCGAAGAGGCTGAAGAGGATCTTCCTGACACTTCCGCGATGGACATCTCGCAAGATGAGAGTCAGCTGGTCGCTGATAAACCCACCCACACGCTCTTGGGCATCAACTATGACTCGGATGAAGACGAAGAGGATGAGACAGAGAAGGAACAACCCAATGTCGTCGACTCACTAGAGCCTGCCTCGGTTGTTCAGGATGTACTTGATAACTCTGGCGAGATCCACCCCAAGAATGAGGAAGTAGATGATCAAGCCGCGCTTCAGCTGATGCGGATGGCTGACGCGACTGAACCGCAGCCGATATCCAATGCTGACTTAAAGCTTGAAGCGGGTCAGGCACTCAAGTCTTCGTCTGACAATCCCATCCTTACAGGTTCTAAGTCCAGCTCTCAATCAACCAATGGCGACAACGAACCCACTCCTGCAAAAACCCCCAAGTCTGCACTGGCTCCTCTTCGAGAACGGATTGTTTATGAGGACGACCTTTTCCTCGATGTAACTAGTGCTGCCAAGGCTACGATGAAGTCTGAATCCGACGAATCTGGGGCACACGATTTGCACAGCACTCTGGATCTCACTACCCTCTTCCCTGATCTGCAACCACTTAACATCCTTGAACTCTCTGCTGCTCCTGTGCTTTCAATCCCAGAAGGAAAGAAAAAACTCGAGAAGAAGACCTGGGATCGAGACGATCCAACCAGACGGCTGGAGGATACAACCTACACCAAATTGTATCCCACTGGCAAGTTCATGTCTTCGAAGCCCACGTTGATTGGTCCGCTTCAGCCTGCTAAGCGATTCAAGGATGGTCAGTGGTTGCCCATTGATCCATCACCAGTGTTGCCGGATGTTGAGAGTGGGTCGAAACTCCCTGAGGATAGTAACAACGGTAAGTCACTTTTCAATCATGTTCATCTATTGACTCTAATGTACTCTTGATGAAGAACTTTTCGATGGAAAACCATCTAATTCATCAAGCGGTCTTCCACACCATGCCCCATTCTTCAAGGACAAAGACGCTCGCAGACGTGGTTCGGCGGATCATCTATGGAGTACGGCCGATGACCTGTTGTTGAAGCAGCTCGTGGAACGATATTCAACCAACTGGCCTCTTATTGCTGAATGTTACAACTCCTCTCGTTTGACAACGCCCACAGAGAGACGGACATTCGTTGATTGCGCTGAACGGTGGAAAGAGCGATGGGGTTCCGAGCGGAAGTTACAAATAGCAGATATTTCAACTGCACCATCCAACGAGGACCTCTCGACGCCTGGCAATATCTCATCCAGCCCCATGACGACCAGAGGCGTGAAACGGTTGGCCAGTGTTAGCGTCTCCAGCGCGCAAGGTGTGCCTATGGGTAGCGAGCCCAAGAAACGTAGGCGGCACGCCCTCCTCCAAGATTCGATTAAACGTGCAGCGAAGAAACGACAAGAAGCGATGCAGAAAATGCTAGGTGAGTCACTTCATACGTGTAATTCGTTGATATCTGAGATGGTAATGGATAGCAGCCAACCAAAGGAAACCATCTGCTATTCATGAGACTCACGCACAGTATAACAAGTTACCGAAGTATACACCACTGGAGTTAGCACGTATGAAGGCTGATCGAGATCAGCGAGACGGACATGATATGCAATTGGCGAGGAAGAGACAAGAAGAGCAAATGAGACAGAATCTATTGCGCGATCAGGCGCAAAGGAATGGGGTGCCTGTAAGTTATTCATCGACATCTTTTTGATTATTACTCAATTCTTGACTTGGTTAGGTACCACCGGCACAGGTGCAAGCCCAACTCCAGCAGGCACAGCAGCAGCAAGGCCAGCAGGGACAAACTCAAGCTCCACAAGCCCAAGCAGCCCAGCCAGCCCAGCAGCCGCAAGCACAACCGCAGGCTGCAGCTCCGCAAGCTCCACCAACCATGACGCCACAACAATTCCAACAACAACAGCTAGCCCAACTGCAGCAACTGCAAGCTCAACAACAAGCCAACCAAGCTGCACGAGTCAATGCAGCAGCTGCGGCTGCATCTCGTCCAACGAGGTTAGCTGCTACAACAAACGGTCGGCCCGTCACGGCGGCCCAAGCCCAGGCCCAGCTACTGCAGCAAGCTCGAGCGATGCAGATTCCTCTACAGCTGCCGCCCGGGGCCCAAGCCAACTTGGTAATGATTTTTATCTGCGTCACCTTGTCGACGACGAGATGATTGACGTTCTCCATCATGTAGGTCCAACAAGTACTTTCACAAGCGCAAGCATCCGGAAATGCAGGTGCTCACGCGACAGGAAATCCGTATTATTCGTTGCCGGCTAACCTTGGAAACCTGACCCAGGAGCAGGTTCGTTGCTACCTCACGTATCTGTGGCGCAATGATGCTGATTTTTAATAGCTTTTGAATGCTTTCGCGATGCAAACCGCTGCTCAACAACACACTCTACAGCAGCAACAGCAAGCTCAACAGGCAACGCAAGGGCAGCAGGCAGCGAACGGCTTTCCTAATGGTCAGACCTAGGAGCTCTGATGTGTTCTTCAGGATTTAACAAGGTGTGGTCCAAGGCTTCCGAGTCATTACACATCGTTGCATAAGGGACTTCACTGCTGTGTAAGCTGTGTAGCTCAACCGAAGAGGTCTCTGGTGAATAGCACTGATTGCGGTGTCCGAAAGCCGGCGCAAGGCTAAGCGGCAATAAGACTATTGCGATGCCTGATTTGGATGTCTGCGGCATAACCGCAGAGGATACTGGCGTGTCACTCCATAGGCTCCCGTACATATTTTATCGTATTTTCCTCCTAAGTACTGGTGTAGAAGTCTGTAATGGGGATCAGATTATTGCATGCATATTTTTGAAATAATCTGCGGGAACGGGACGCCGATCCCAGAATTTGCGACAAGTAGACAATGTGACTCCGTGACAGGCTCGCGGGCTGTGTGAGCCCGAGTTCCTGCTTGTCGGACGCAAAAAGTTCGCTTGGGTCCAACAAGCTCTTTCCATCTTTCTTTTCACCTCCCACTTTGTTTTCGTCGTTCCCGATACTCTCCAGGTCGTTGACGCCCTCCAGGTCAGTCAACCATCATCTTCTGACGGTACATTTAGCTTATGTGATGATGATGTTCTTCTCCAGTCGGTGTCGCCTGCATCATGTCGCAACCAACTGACACTCGCGACATTGCCTATGAACCTCTGCCTCTCACCACTGACGACCACCACGGCCTGTACAATGCACCTCCTTCGCCAGATCCTCATTCGTCTACATTCCACACCCCTCAGAATGGCCCGACCGACCTCCCTGACGAACCCTTCATTCCACCTGGAGCTGCACAACCACGCTTTCAAGGTCATGCTCTTTATGATGCGCCCTTGCGTGATTCAATAGCTTCGTCACAACACACCCTCCCCCGGTCCGAATACACCTCGTCAGTTTATGCGCTGAACGATCCCGCTGGCCAAGGTGCTTTTGGAGGCTCCTATCGCGATGACCCTCGTGATCCCTATCCTGGGGATATACCTATGTCGCCAGTGGGTGCGACTGGTGGGAGAATGTTGGAGGAAAAACACGCGGCCTACACACCTCCAAGAGCCAAATCAAAGAGAAAGGTTATGATTATCGCCGTCGTGGCCTGTGCTCTCCTCCTACTGCTTGCCATCATCATTCCTGTCTACTTTTTTGTTATAAAGCCCGGCAACGAAAAATCCGGTAATGCGTCGCCGTCTACAAGCGGAGATCATAGTACTTCATTACAACCAACATCAACTGGTGGACCCAAGCCGTCAGTTAATACAGTTACGGGAGGCGATGGCTCAATAGTCACGATGGAGGATGGTACAAAATTCACATACAAGAATTCCTTCGGAGGCACTTGGTATTACGACGAAAAGGATCCATTCAATAACAAAGCCCAAGCTCAATCTTGGACTCCAGCCCTCAAAGACAAATTCACCTATGGTACGGACAAAATTCGAGGGTAAGTTTGAGAACCAAATCTATTCCTAATTAGCTAATTAGATTTTTATCCTAGTGTAAACCTTGGAGGCTGGCTGAACACAGAACCTGTAAGTCGTAACTAAATCTTTCCGCAATCTGACATTGACAAATTTCCTGCTAGTTCATGTTCGTCCTCATGCAATCCATAATTTGCCAATCACTTACACCTCCTCAGGTCCCCTGCTCTATATCAGAAGTATCTCACTGCCCCAACGCCCGCTGTTGATGAATGGACACTCAGTACCAACATGCGTGCCGACACTGCTGGTGGCGGTATCAATCAGCTAGAAGACCATTACAAGACCTTCATTGTATGTACCGAATCTTTTGTCTCGTGCATATTTATTGACTAGAATTGCAGACGGAAAAGGATTTCGCGCAGATCGCAGGCGCTGGCTTGAACTTTGTCCGCATCCCTATCGGCTGGTGGGCCATCGAAACCCGCGACGACGAGCCTTTCTTGCCTAAAGTTTCGTGGACGTAAGTTGGTTCCGGCTATACTCTCATTCCTGCGCCAGATCCTAATTTACCATAATAGATATTTCCTCAAGGCCATCAAGTGGGCTCGCAAGTATGGTCTGCGCATCAACCTCGACCTGCACGCTCTGCCTGGTAGTCAGAATGGCTGGAACCATTCTGGTCGCTATGGAACCATCGGTTTCCTAAATGGCCCCATGGGCTATGCCAACGCTCAACGAGGCCTAGACTATATCCGTATTATTGCAGAGTTCATCTCCCAACCCCAGTACAAGGATGTCGTCACAATCTTTGGAATTATGAATGAGCCACAGGGAGGTAGTATGGGTAAAGGCCCCCTGCAGCGATTGTACGCTACTTTCTTTCCTTTTTCACGGTCGATTTGTTCATTCAATCCTATCTAGCTATCTCGAAGCCTACAACATTATCCGAACTGCCAGTGGTACAGGGGAGGGAAAAGGACCCTATGTTTCCATTCACGATGGTTTCTTTTCCCGGGACGACTGGGTTGGCGTGTTCCCCAATGCCGACCGCATCGCTCTGGACACACATCCATACCTTTGCTTCGGGTCGCAATCCGATAACCCTGTCTCTTCTTATACGAACACACCCTGTACTGCGTGGGCCAGCGGCGTTAACACATCCATGGGCGCCTTTGGACTGACCACAGCCGGAGAATTCAGTAATGCAGTGACCGATTGCGGGTTGTTCTTGAACGGCGTTAACCTTGGCACGCGCTATGAGGGGACATACACTCTTGAACGCACGACTAGGGTTGGAAGTTGTACTCCCTGGACCGATTGGCAGAACTATGATGCGGCGACTAAACAGGCCCTTAAGTCACTTGCGCTAGCTAGTATGGACGCTCTCCAGGTATGTTTAGTTTGCCATCCTGTGGCTCTGCACGTAGTGTCTGATCAGATTGGTGTAGGATTTCTTCTTCTGGAACTGGAAGATTGGCAACTCTAGTGAGACCGGAAAAGTTGAGACACCGGCCTGGTCATACCAGCTTGGACTCGAGAACGGATGGATGCCTACGGATCCTCGAGAAGCTATTGGCGTTTGTGGCAACACGAGTCCTTGGCAACCACCTCTCCAATCATGGCAGACCGGAGGAGCAGGTGCTGGTGATATTCCAGCTGCTGTTAAATCCAACCTTGCTTGGCCACCTACCGAGATCAACGGCGCCGGAGCCCTCGACTCCCTCCCTTCCTACACACCTACTGGACCGTTAGTGACACTACCTGTTCCGACCTACACTGCTGCTGGCTCTTCGGCAAGCGCAGGCAGTGGATGGAATAACCCTTCGGACAATGCTGGTATGAATGTCCCCATTTCTGGCTGCACGTACCCTGATCCATGGGTGAATCCGGCCACCGCCCCTCCGCCGGTGTGTGCTGCTGGAGGTGGTGCAGCGGCTCGCCGTGCAGAGGCTCTAGAACCTCATATCACATCACCTCCCCAATCGTGATTGTTATGATGCATTTGGGTTTCGCGCTTCTCATCTTGCTATGCGTGAGCCCTTCTACTTTACAACACTGGACTCTTGTCATTATATCGCATACTTTGAGGCTCCTGATATCTTTACAATTACATGGACTGGCTTGGACTATTTAGTTTATTTACACATCTCACCCATGGTCATCATCACGCTCGTTAATAATGTCGTCATCTAATAACATAATTGGTTCGTTGGATTCTTCCGAATGGCACATTTCTCGTACCTACGTACTTCGTGATATTCCGGAGGTTGCATGGAAGAACTTGCTTCACGATCAGTGCTCCCCGCTTGTGGTAGCGTACCGATCCTCAAGATCTTCCTGACCGCCAAAACCTCCTTCAAAATCTTTATCCATCGGATGGGTTGCGGTTTCTGACGACTTCTGGTCGCTTTCCTTCTTACCCATCTCGCGCTTCAGAGCCTCAATTTGGGCTTGCTCCTGGAATCATGCGTTTAGATAACCGAGGATGTTTGGAGTAGCAGCTGACTGGCCTTTTGATGGGCATATCGGGCCTCCTCTCCCTGTTCTCTAGACTTCCATCCAGAATCCTAGCAAGCCATGAGGATCCCCTTCTCCTTTATGCGGTAAATATACGGACCATTGCTACGTGGCAGAGATGAGTATTCAAGGTCAACGTTAACGTTTAAGACGCGCTCATCGAGACGAGATGACGTCCGTAAGCAGTCGTGGGAAGAGATGACGAATGGGACGGAAAGAAGCTGTTCCATACTACATCCTCACATTTCGCCTTTAAAAATACAAGTTTCATCGAACGTTAACCCGACCAAAGGTTTCAATAACCTCCATAGGTGTAAGAACGTCCTACGGTTTCCAAGCAGCAGGCTTTCTTCATGCTGCAGCATGGTTCTCCACGCGCTAAAAGGTGATTACTGCCTAAAATAGTATCCTGTGCGCATGCGATATGGACGCCTTCGCATCGGACGGTCATCGGATGGACATCTTCCTGCCCTGCCATACAGCTCTTGGCTCAGCTTCGTAGCCTTCCACGCTATACATTTCATGGTACAATGTTCAGCTGACTGTTCGACGGCAGTCTCGTTGTCCTTGAAGAACACACCTGATCTATCGCCGGCCCATCCCTAGGGGGACTTCTTGTGGCTTTGACTCTGAAGTTTATTCTCGATTGATTTTGAGGCTCAATGGTAGGATACGGCAACTTGGACCGATATCTGATCATTGTACCATGCGGGCTCTTAGTTTCTTATCGGTTCTTTCAACGCATACTATTGGGAAAGACACTGGGTTCATTGGCTATATAATCTAGAGGCAACCAGAAGCTACACAAGAAGAGCTCCCTCTCGTTCGTTCATTGCCTCTTACCCCAAACTCATTCTCATTCTGTCATGAGACTCTCCTTGTTGGCGAGTTTCCTCGCTAGCGCTGTGGTGTCTGTTGTTGGCCTAGGATCATCATGCACTGCTCCGTTAGGCGCTGGCACTGCCAACGCTGCTGACCCCTTCTGGATGCAAACTATCAAGCACCAGGGTACTGCAGCTTACAACCCAAACCCAAGTGGATACCAGGTATTCAGGAACGTCAAGGTTTGTGGCATTTTATTTCTGGACTTCCACCTATCTCAAGGTGTTTACTTCTAGGACTTCGGCGCTAGAGGAGACGGAGTTACCGACGATACTGCCGCTATCAAGTAGGTTTTGGATTCAGACTCGTCGAAGCTTACATTACCAACTGAGCCCGCAGTGCTGCAATTTCAGCAGGGAGTCGATGCCAGGGTGGCGGATGCCAATCCTCAACGTACGTTTTTACCGACCAAAGAATGTGAATCATTGCTGACCTCTGGATTAGAATTACCCCTGCCGTTGTCTACTTCCCTAAAGGGTGAGCTCAAAGCTCAAATGACATGCTAGGTCTGATCCCGTTTCTGACCTCCCTTCAGGACCTACGTTGTTTCGGCACCGATCATACCCTTATATTATACCCAACTTATTGGTGACGCCAAGACTCCCCCCACTCTTCTTGCGACTGCTGGCTTCAATGGAATCGCCGTCATCGGTGAGCAGCGATAACGCCCTTGTACTGCACATTTCTAAACTCTTCTAGATGCTGATCCTTACATTCCTGGAGGCGGCGGAGCCCAATACTACATCAATCAAAACAACTTGTACGCGAACGCCGATCGAGGGTTCATTTGGGTGCTAATATCCTTAATTCTGTAGCTTCCGTTCCGTTAGGAACTTTGTCATCGACCTTCGACAGTATGTGCACTTGACGTTTTGATCCACTAGTACCGTCCTCAAGTACCTCATCACAGGATTCCGGCCACAAACACGGGAACTGGCCTTCACTGGCAAGTGTCGCAAGCAACCTCGTTGATCAACGTCGTCGTTCAAATGTCTACCGCAGCTAACACTGCCCACCAAGGCGAGTACCTAATCAATTGGCTCGTTCGTTTGAAATTTACTTACTATGGCACTACAGGTATCTTTATGGAGAATGGAAGGTAACTTTGAAGAACTCTCGAAGCACTCGGCTAAAGCTAATCAAAATTCTAGCGGTGGTTACATGGGGGATTTGGTATTCAATGGAGGTGGGTCTTCGTACTTTTTCGGAGGCTGTACATGGTCTGATATTGTATTTCTTCAGGAAAATATGGCATGTGGGTCGGCAACCAACAGTGAGTTAGCCGAGTTGACCTTTTCTGAGCACTATTTTCTAATATTGGAGCTAGGTTCACAGTCCGCAATGTCACCGTCAATGGAGCCCAAACTGGAATCTTCAGTAACTGGAACTGGGGTATGCACCCCTGACGAAGCTGTGATATCTTTCTTTTACTCAAACCCGCCTCCTCTCTTTAGGCTGGACACTCCAAGGGATCACCATCAACAATTGCCAGGTCTGTGTTCTATTCTTATTGTGCCAGAATTCATATTAAATTTTCGTGCAATAGGTTGCTTTTGACGTTGCGACCGGAGGATTGACGCAGGACACACAGGTAATACGACCATCGCTTTCTTTCATCTTTCACTTGCTAAATAAAACCCTAAGACTTCTGGAGCCTTGGCCATCATTGACGCTGTGATCAGCAACACCCCCGTTTTTGTCCGCACCTCCCAGGCCAGCAATGGCAAACTGGCAGGCTCGCTCGTCATTAACAACGCTAAGCTTACGAACGTTCCTACTGCTGTTGGTGTCGTCGGTGGAGCCACTGTACTCGCAGGTGGTACCATGACTATCGCTTCTTGGGGCCAAGGAAATGTTTATAAAGGGACCAACGGTGCCGGGACTTTCGTACAAGGAAATATCGTCTCTGCAAACAAACCTGCCGTCTTGTTGGACTCGGCTGGCAAGATTTTCGGTCGAACTCATCCCCAATATGCGAGCTATGCTGTCAGCCAAATCGTCAGTGTCAAGGACAATGGAGCAAAGGGAGATGGTAAAACCGATGACACTGCTGCCCTCAATGCTATCTTTGCCAAGGCAAGGCATCTTACTCCATGTGCATACACTCTGGAAGCTGACGAAGGATACAGTACTCTGGCTGCAAGATCATCTTCTTTGATGCTGGTACCTACATTGTCACCTCGACCCTTACTATTCCTGCCGACACTCAGATGGTCGGTGAGGCATGGTCGGTCATCGCAGGCAAAGGTGCCGCTTTCCAGAACCAAAACAGCCCCACTCCCGTTGTAAGGGTCGGCGCGTCTGGATCTCAGGGTATCATGGAAATCTCGGACATCCTTTTCGCCACCGTTGGACCAGGTGGGCTCCAAAGCATATAGTTGATGTAGAACGAAAGTTGTTCACCTGCGATCATCATCCATAGCTGCTGGTGCCATCGTCGTCGAATGGAACGTCAAGCAGCCTTCTGGCCAGACCGGCGGAGCTGGGATGTGGGACTCCCATATCAGGTGCGTAAAATCATTCACATCAGTGAAGTCTCGACTGATGCCATTTTACGCAGGCTTGGTGGAGGTAAAATTAGCCTTATTTGATCGTTTAATGCGCCACTAACACCATTTTCATCGTGTTAGCCGCCGGAACCAACCTCGAGGCCGCTCAATGCCCTCAAAGTGGCAGTGGCGGTACCGCAAACTGTGCCGCCGCATACCTTGCGCTCCACCTAACTCCTAGCTCGACTGCTTATCTTGAGGTGGGAGTGGTCCATTCGCATCAACTACTAATCAGAGCTAAACTCCATTTACAGGGCACATGGGTCTGGTTGGCTGATCACGACTTGGACGGCGACGGTGTCAGCAAGGTAACCATTTATTCTGGACGTGGTATACTTTCGGAATCTGCTGGACCTGTCTGGATGATCGGGACTGGATGTGAGTTTGTGTTTTGTTGACTTGCAAGCCGTCTTGTATTAATTGAACGGCACACAGCGGAGCATCACGTCCTCTATCAATATAATCTAGTGAATGCCAAGAATCACTTCATGGGTCTTATTCAAACAGAGAGTGTATGTTTCTACTTTTCGATAACATAGCGGGACCGCTTACCTTGGAGCCCAGCCATACTACCAACCAACCCCAGCAGCTCCGGCGCCATTCACGTCCAATTCGGCCCTGGGTGACCCAACCTTCTCTGGCGCTCAAACTTCCGCCTGGGCTCTCCGCGTCACAACGTCCACGGACATCATTATTTTTGGTACGAAATACACCCTTTCGTAAGCCGCTTTCTCTGACAATTTGTTGTATGTACAGGCGCGGGGTTGTATAGCTTCTTTTCTGTGAGCTTACTTTCTAGGGCAATGTCAGCCGGTTCTAATGTTTCCTTCAGAACTACGACCAAGCCTGTTTGACATCAAAAACGTGCCAGTCCCAGCTCTTGAACATCGATTCAGCGTCGACGGTCACCATCTATTCTCTGTCCACTGTTGGCACTACATACCAACTCAGTATCGGTCAAACCGGTATCGTCAACCAGAACAGCAACATTGATGGATTTGCATCGACTCTCACTGCTTGGAGCAGGACGTGAGAAGCCAGAGAAGTGAAAAGCAAATTTGTGTTAGGAATCCGTAAATTATTGAGGTAAAGGTATATCGATAGAAATATATCACTTATGACAGGTTACAAAGCGTTTGTAGAAACATACTCAAGTCGTCTTGATGTAGACGCACTACACTTGCGTCAAACGTGTCGAACTCGAAGTCAATCTTGCAACTATCAACAGCTTGTGTGAAAGCTGTGATAAATTGGCTGAAATTGACAAGTCAGCTTATACAATAAGATCAGAGATGATTACGACGGACTTTTTGCGCACTTGGCCAAAATCCAACGCCGCCGTGATGCCCACAATAGTGTAAAATTGGGTTGCTTCATTCAAACAAGCTACCACGAATGGAAGACTTCTCTTCTTCCAGCGAGCCTCAGCAGGGTCAAGCGCGATAGGTGGCAAGCGGTCACGCAGGGCATCAACCAGCCATAAGGCTAAACGAGTCAAAATGCTGGGATGGGAGAAAAGCGCCAGATCAGGTCCTTGGGTCATTACTACAACCCGATGGCTACGCATGGTTTTAATGTCTTGTTTGTCGATGATAGATGTACCATTTCGAATGACAGCCCGCTGGAGAGACATAGCCAGATTGAGAGAGCGACGGAGAGCCGAGACACTGAAATGGGAATCAGCCTGAGGTTGATGATTGAGGGGATTTGGAATCTTACTCGCTCAAGGAATCGTATGCGGTCCAAAAGTTTTTCACCCACCATTCGAGTTCTTGAGACTGAGCATTAGCATTGTCTTGTACTTCTCCATTTCCTGCTGGGACTGTGCCTGCAGTTGGTTTTGGGGCGAAGTCCGTCTGCTTCCTTCGTGTCAAGTCGTTATTTTCCGACGTGCGAACCTCCCAAACCCTTCCTGCACCAAACCATTCCCCTCCATTTCTTGTACCCTCAATCTCCACCTCCATGCGATGTCCTTCTGCAACATCCAGTAACGCGCATATACCTTCCACTGCGTCTGCCGCCGACAGAGGCTGGGTATGAAAACCATAACACCTCATGAAGGAAGGGTAGGTGAGCTCCACAAGGCCGTATTCTGGTGCGATGTCATTCAGCTTTTGGATGAGATTCTTCTTAAGATCCATGTCCATATGAGAAAAGGGTTGCTGTGTTTGGGGTATAGAAAACCTGGTATTTAAGACTTGAGCACTTATTGACCATCCTCAGCATATGAGACTTGCGCACCCCATTTTGGCGAGGAGACCTGTTAGTCTTTGACGACCTTTTTCTTTCCAGATACCAAGTTTACTGGCAACATAGCTGGAATGATACATAGCGTCGTATAAGGTCCAGTGCCTGAAAAGCATGAAGCGTAGTTCCTCTGTGGAACGAACACTTATGTCATCGGGATTGACTGAGACAAGTGAGTGTGCGTTTTCGCTTTGAGAGGGTTGTGGATTAAGCCGAGATACTTCATCGAAATAGATGGTCTGGTAGCTTTCGTATCTCTCACGGGATATTCGGGAGCTGTTATACTGGAATGTGAGCCCGAGTATCCCGAGCCTAGTGAGTAAGTTAGTGCTGAAGTTTTGTTACCATAAATGAAACCCACCAAAGGAAGTCATTGTCAACACGTTCCAGAACTGTAGCCAAAATATAGATTGTGCCAGCCACACTTTGCCCATACCAAGCCCCGCCTGCGTAGTATCTATCCACTCGTCGTTGGTGGAATTCAATTTCTTCGCGAGGGAGGGTTTGTAGCTGTTTCAAATGCTTGAGAAGAGGTGATGGTATACGTTGTGCTGACTCACATTGCTGTTCCTTCGTGAACGCTTCCTTGCTGCATTCCTGGCACCTCTACGGCGCTTATTGGTTTGCGAACCCGACGCGTCATAGGTTTCCTCATCTTCATGTTCACTCTCATCATCAGTACCTCGGAGGTCGTCTTCACCATCAGAGCCATCATCTTCCTCCGAATTGGGGTCCGGTTCTGGGTTGTACTGCGAGTCGTGAATGTAGGACCTAATAATTTTGTCGTCATGACTTACCAGAACCGTTTCATATGATATTTTTTCGTCTTTCAGCTCGTCGCTGTCCCCATCATCCCAGACGATTATTCGATCACCATTCTTTCCGCCCATGAACAAATTAGTCAAACTACGGGGACGGCGGGAGTCTATGACGTGAACCGTAACCTTAAGGTCAAAACTTCCAAACCAATCCTCCTGCGTCAGTTCAAGGGTACTTCCCATATCAATTAGTATCAAGGTATGAAGCTTCGTAAGTACGTCAGACTCTTGTCGGAGGTGGACGACTTTGAAACATACATCTGGGTAGGTGCTCAATTCCTCTGCCCTGATCAACATCACCTGTGGTCCGGATACTGGGATAATTCGATACACAACGTCATCCTGCTTGAAGAGAGTCGCGAGCATACGCGAGGCGCAGAGAGCATCCACGTTCGGCGCAACTAGCATTATGACAGAGGAAGCAGCACTGAGTGGTGATCGCCTATGCGACGAAAGGATCTTGTTATAGGCTTCAAGATATGATTCCCTTTCTCCTGCTAGCTGTGGTGGTGGTATATAACCCATGGTGGATGCAATGGTAGTAGTGGAATAGATTAAACTGTTCATGTCACGGTTGTGGGGTGCACACGTTTGTCACATTTCACGTGCTCTTCACCATGTCCAGTCACGACGAGGTAATATTGAAGGCAGAAGTGAAACTGCAGTCGCTATACTTGTTAAGAATTTCAAGTCGAGTTGGTTCATCTCGAAGTTGAAAAACTCGAAACTAGAGAAAACCGTAGTAGTGAGACCCTAGTGAGTGTTACTAAAGATATTGTATCATGACCCTGTGTACCGATGATCTCCTGTTTTTGGCAAGTTGAGCCACTCCGAGTCAAAGCAAACAGCCCTCAAACGACGACCACGTTTCGGTTTGGAGAGTTTCTCTGTCACTCATGAGATTCAAATTTTTTGGTGTCGTCTTCTACGTGACATCTGCAAATCCCAGGTAAAAAATGTATCGTGTGCACCTGAAACTCTGTCAGAGATTTAAGATAGAAATAAATTACCCGTTCAGTGTATTACCATGGGCATAGAGAGGCATAGAGTTGTTTACGAATGTCGCGTAACCTCTCCCTATTTGCATCAACCCAAGAGGCACTAAGCACTCGATCTCAATTCATCGATTATGATAGACGCTTCGGTTCGTAGTTTCAAGTCATCGATCGTGATAGATGCTTCGATTCGTATCCCCATGTAACTGATACAAGGGTTTATACCGACACTACTGCGACCAAGCGACTTAATCCCAAGTCGTCATGTGGAATAACCCCCCACTGTTCCATATAAATTACATGAGCAAAGTACCGTCGGATATTATGATCTGAAACTCACCCTCCTGCTTGGGAATGCCGCGAGAAGTAATCGAAGTCGATATTAACTGAACATAGTGCATGTTAGTGTAATTTAAGGATGACACAAAATGCCATACCAGCCAGGGCAAGAAGGATCTGAAGGACATCAATCAAATCATATAGGGTAGTACAAATGGGCAACGAACCGCTCGTTCATCAAGAAATAGCTCTCTCGAAACACTTGGTTTTTGATTTTGAGGGATGTACGGCAGAAAACCTTCCACTAACGGCTCCCGTGGCGTAAAGTGAATGGAATATCGCCCTGTACATGCCGTATTCAGTTCGAGGGCTGGGGACAGAAGACAGATGTGTCACCAACCTGTATCTGTAAAGATCTACGCAGCCATTGATGTTATCTTGAGCCATAAATGAGGCATGTGGACCCCTACCTCGCGGCCCAGCCCTCGGAATGCACGATCAACACTGGCAATCTCATTGCCATCTTCATCGAGAACGCGGAAATTCCATGCTAAGAAACCAGAGTCCACCCCTCCAATTTGAAAATACGTTGCATCGTCTGCCTTGGCAGGTTTCGCTCCCATGCTGGCCGTTGACTTTGACACAAGAGGTTCTCTGACAACCGATAGGTCGCTTGATTTAGTGACACATGTGGTCCAACGCACGTACCTCAGAAACAGGTCGTAACGACGACGCCAAAGGTGCCAGACTTGTTGGACTTCGCCAAAGGTATCAAGCTCAGGTTCGGTATCGGGCAGATACTCTGAGTGATCTTTAAGGCGTTGTACACGCATTCGGGAGTTGATCCAAGCAAATGGTCGTCTTATCTGGCTATAAGCATGAGGAAAGTCAATCTCAAGGCACGAGGCGATCTAGACGTACCCAAAGAATTGGCTGTCCTTCTTTGTCCATGATGACAGCTCGAAAAGGCCGATGGGTTGAAAAAACTTGACGGGAGAGTGACCCTAGAAATCCTCTAGGTTCCTCCGCGATAAATCCCAGAGGCTCTCCCTCTTCACTGCCTGTAACGCGTATCCGCTCGGCTGACGTTAAGACGATGATGGAGAGAGGAACGTACATATCGTATACTTGTTCGATTGCTCAAAGCCTACAAAGACATTAAGCATTTCCAACTGTCTATTTCGTGAAGAAAGAGTCAGGGTTGGGTGTATAAGTAACATTGTTTGTTGAACAAATTTACCTTTCAATGACAAGTGTGTTTTTATGCAAGAGAAGTCTGGTTAAACCGTCACTTTCTTGAGCAGGCCCGTTGTAGATGGCGTCGTTTGCTGGACTGGACTGGGGCGTTTGGGTGCGATCAAGCTGTGATGCCCTTACGCCTTCCTCCGCATCTTTGAATGAATTTATTGCAATATGGTTGGAATCTGACATACTTACGACTTCTTCCGGCTCCAGCGGTTTTCTTCGGAAAGCGGGAAAGAGCATATGTCCGCCGCGCTGGCGAAGGGGATCTCCCAATTTGTATGCAACTGAGGCTCCGGCTGTTGAATTTTTTGGCAAAAGACATGTCCAAATATCAGGTGTAATTGCGATAAGACGTCTGCAACAAAGATGTGGATATGATATGAATTGGTGGCCCAAGGTCTGGCAAGACCACGAGTGAAAACTCGGTCTTGAAAGTTGACGTTGAAACGTGAAGCCAGGTCGCGTTGGTCGGGCCGCTTAGACGCGCATATTCACGTGACTGACAGCATCTTATAGCCGCGTGCGGAAAGTTTTGGAAGCCCTTGAAGGTCCTACTGTAACTCTCTATCCCATCCTAGGCCTGCAATTCTACAGTTACCACTTAACTGGGGTAACTCATAATCTTTATAGGTCCTCAACATCGATCGTGACCTTTCCTTTCATCTCTCCCTGCTTCAGGCCTCGGTGGACTGTGGTTAGAACTCATCGGAGTATAACTATGCATCGGCATTCAATTACATGCATGGCTCAGTGCGGAAGTCGTTTGATGGGCACTGCTGCTGCTGCTCAACTCAAGGTATTACTTCTTGATTTTTTCGCATATGGTTGTTATATAGGGTGATAGCCTAGAACAGATGGCGCTTCCGCTGTTGCCCAAACCGCCTATGAAAGCAAGTGGAAGCCAAGGCCTCCTCATCTCGACATGTCGGCTTCTGAGGCTCCGAAGAGGCAAAATCGTATAGCGTCGGGGAAGAACTGGAATCCTCCGCAACGCCCTGTTGGTGGGACTTCTTCAACGACCAATCGTCCCTCGCAGCATCCAGCCCAACACACAGTTGCTAGGACCAAAGGAACCAAATGGGATACTTTGCCCTCGCTTTTGGAGCCAGGGCACACTCAATCTACAAAGAATTCGACCATGGTCTTGGGAAAAGCTGCTGCTCAAGGTCCCGCCGCCAGTGTATCAAAGCCTGCTGGTTCCTCAAATTTTGCCTCACATGTCATTTCTCGTGAGGCAGACGATCCTAGACGAGAAGGTTTCATAAAAAGGCAACTTAGGAGCAAGGCTCGACAGATTCGAGAAAGCGAGTTTATAAATGCGCGGACTAAAGGCACTGCTCATAAATCTCCTATCAAGAAGGTGGCGAAGACAAGACCAAGACACGTTATTCGACGGAAGGACGTTTTCATACCTAGCACTCTGACTGTGGCTACCCTCGCGAAGCTGATGAACGTGAAGCTGGGTGGGTCTGGTCCCATTTTGCTGAGTAGGCTTACTCATGGTGGTAACAGCCAATCTATTGGTCAAAATGCGACGCGTCGGAATGGCAGAAGAGGCCAATTATGATTACAGTGAGTAATAATTCATCCCATTTCCCAAAACTCAACGAATTTCGCCAGTTCTTTCCGCGGATTATGCTGCACTCCTGGCCGAGGAATTTAATTTAAATCCCATCGTAGATGATGAAGCAGCTTTTGATATCCATCCACCGTTAGTCTGTTCATGGAGATCACTGCATGTCCTGACAATTGTTTAGGTTGCCACACGCAGATCAACTCTCCCTGCCATCCCGTCCACCGATTGTCACCATCATGGGCCACGTTGACCACGGAAAGACGACGCTCTTGGATACCCTACGCTCTGCATCTGTTGCGAAAGGCGAGGCCGGCGGTATTACCCAGCACATTGGTGCATTCTCTGTCCCTGTGGCCAGCCAAAGCTCGAGCAGCACTAGCCCTCAAACTATCACCTTCTTAGACACCCCAGGGCATGCGGCCTTCTCTGCTATGCGTGCGAGAGGTGCTAACGTCACCGACATCGTAGTCCTCGTGGTCGCTGCAGATGATGGAATCATGCCACAGACCCAAGAGGTGATAAAGCTCATGCAAAAAGACGATAATCAAGTAGACTTGGTGGTGGCGATCAACAAAATCGATAAACCAGGAGCCAACGTCGTGAGTGTTTCACAGCCGGCACGCCACCTTTGACCTCACGTTTGCATGTAGGATTCCGTAATGAAGGCACTTATGGCTGAGGGTGTTCAATTAGAAGAATTCGGCGGAGATATACCTGCTGTTCATGTCTCTGGTCTGACTGGAGAAGGTTTACCAGATCTAATCGAGACATTGTCAGCAGTGGCCGAAGTACGGGACCTACGTGCTGAACAAGATGGGCCAGTATTTGGCCATGTACTTGAATCGAATATTCACAAAGGCCTGGGGTGCGTCATTAGTCATCGTATTGTTGACATATGAATCAAATAACATGCAGGTCGGTGGCCACCGTGCTCATTCGGAGGGGCAGTCTGAAGATCGGGTCACATGTCATTTGCGGTACAACACATGCTAAAGTTCGACGAATGACGGATCCTTCAGGAGCGACGATCCAATTTGCATTGCCTGGAATGGCTGTGACCATCTCAGGATGGAAAACGCTGCCTAAAGTGGGCGACGAGGTTCTCGAAGGATCGGAAGGCGACATCAAGAAGGCAATCGTCAATCGCATTAGGAAAACAGAGGCGGATGCTCTTCAAGAAGATGCCGAAGCGATCAATGAAGCTCGTCGACAAGAGCGTGACACTCGTGCGCTGGAAGAAAATACGAAAGTGCCAATTGAGGCTCCCGTCTCGACGGGTCCGAAAGAACTTAGGCTTATTATCAAGGCAGATGTTAGCGGTAGCTGCGAAGCCCTTGAAGGCGCTTTACAAGGTATTGGGAATCATATAGCAGTCTCCAAAGTCATTTCCAGTGGCGTTGGTGCTATAACGGAGTCGGATATCATGATGGCGAAGGCTGCAAATGGTGGGTTTGAGACTTTCAGAAGAGCAAACTGGATATTGACATGCTCTTAGCGACCATTATCGGCTTTTCGGTGTCGATACCTCGATCCATTCAATCCATGGCAGCCCAAAACGATGTTCCGTTAGCCATTGGAGATGTGATATACCGGATCATGGATGATGTTCGTGCCCGTGTTGTAGCAATGCTACCCAAGACTGTGGAAACTAAGGTTACTGGCGAAGCGACGGTCCTTCAGTTGTTCGACATTACTCTGAAGGCGAAGCAAACCATGAAAGTTGCTGGATGCCGTGTTACTAATGGTCTCTTGGAGAAGACCAAGTTTGCTCGTGTGGTCAGGGAAGGCAGCATTGTGTACGAAGGTGAGTCATATGTGTCTTCCATTCAATGACGATCCTAATTCCTTTCCAAGGTTCTTTGGATACAATGCGACAGCTGAAGAAAGACATCACGGAGGCTCGCAAAGGTCTAGAATGTGGTCTGAGTCTGAAGGATTTCACCGATCTTCGTGAAGGGGACTTGATTCAGATGTTTGAGAAAATAGAAAAGCCAGGAGTTATCTAGACATACTTTATCATCCTACTATTATCATTTGATGTATTGTAGATCAGTAGATTTCTTCACATCAAGAGCGCGCTTTGTTGGATTCATCTAGTATGAACTCTTTCCCTCCAATGGTTCCAGTCCTACCACCGACACCAAATGTGAGGCTCACATTTCCCAAATCTCGATCCGTTTTCTCGAGCACTATCCAGCTCCGTGTATCACTTTTTTGGAGATGCAACTCAACCTGTTGTCGAATTGACGTGAATTCAGGAATATATCTGTCACCAGACTTGCCTTGGTTCCGAAGTATTGAAAAGATGAATCTCCCGGGGTGATAGTGCCAAAGAGTTCAAGCGTCCGAGAAAATCGCTTGTTATCAGGGAGGTATAAATCGAGAGAAATCTGGCGACTGTATGTCAGTATTGGATTAAGCCTTATAAGTGAGAGTGCCTTTCCTTCGTGTCCTCAAAAAGGACGGAACTTCGCTCCTTGTCAACCTTTTTAGCAAACACGGAAACATGCACCTGATCTGGAGTCTGATAGTGGTCGATACGGCAGTCCACCTGTTCCTCTGCCTAGAGCTAAATTAGCGTCGTGAACACCACAAGAGTCCTGAAACCCACTTTCGATTCCGTAATGACGGGCACAAAACAGTGTCGACCGGTTTGACACCCTTCAATCTTCATGAATTCATCGAATTCAAGTACTTTACGCTTGCAGCACAAGTACCCCTGAGGACGGCGAACAATGTTAATGGACGTCTAACCTGCAGCACGCGACATTGATACCTTGCTACCCTCTCTGAATATTGGCTGGAATGGTCCCAAGATTAGTCGATGCGTCGTGGCTAATGCTCGGCCAGTGACTTACAGGCAAAGGATGATGGTGACAGACCGTGCCTTCACCATCTCCATGTCGGTTAACCTCATCGCTGACAAAAGATACTCCACAGCCCTTTCGTCTACACGTTGTACCAACTGCGACTGGTACATTTAGATCATCCACCTCAAGGATGGGTGCTGGTGCTGCAGGTCGTATTTCAGGGGTGGACGATATGTTTGTGGGTGGTGCACCAGCGACCTGAAATACTTCCTTTCCATCGGCGGTGGTCCCCGTCGACAACGTTTGCGCGGTAGATTTGGCTGCGGGCGTGTCCTTAGGAGCCTCAGTGGCGCTAGTATGTCCTTTGATCTCCGTGCAAGGCTGAACACCATCTATTGTCAATCGCACAAAACATGAGATCCGGGCAGACGAAGACGTACCGGGATCTTCATAAACTCATCGAAGTCCAAGACAGGCTTGTAGAGGTCTTGACAGCATGACCATGACTTTAACCCTTCGTGGAATACCTTGTATTATTGTTCAGTGAGTAATATCGACTGGGGATGATTCCAACGCACTGGTGTACCCGGATGATAGCTGCAGAGCTCATCCGATTCCTCGGTATAGTCAGCCCCACATCCTTTTCGCGTGCAGCGAGGCATTACGACGTGTATTTAGAGACAAAGTGAGATTTGGGTAAGATGGAGGATGGGTCAACGTTCGAAAGACGCGTCGGTCAAGTGATTTGTGGCCCTACATTTTGAATCGGGTGATCGTGAAAGATTGTTATCCTGGTACGTTCTAGAATGATCGGAGATGTATTATCTTTATCTCAACATTATCGTGCTCGAGACTAAGAGGAAGGGTTGGTTATCGATTCAAAAAGATATATGCCACAAAGTAAATTATATACGTCTAGTTGTAGATCCACGGGTATTGAATGTAAACGGGAGATATGCGGTGAAGATTCAATTTATGACAGGCCTGACGACCCATAGGCCTCCCAAACCAAGAAGCCGATTCCCCATGGCCCTACACGACCGATGGTTCGCAGCACCCGAGTCCACCTACTTATTCCTTCAGAATTTGATTGTGGAGGACTACTGCCCTGGAAAAAGAACTTGAGACCTTCTTCTGTCAATCTTCGTCTCAAAATCTTGTGGGATGTTTCGTTTCTTTGTAATCGATCCAAATATATGGCTCGACGAGCTATATCAAAGGGTCGGCATGTAATTTCATATACAAGGCCAGCGACGACCTTCCAACAGAAAGTGAGTAAGCGCTTACTGCCCAGGCAGCAACAAATGGACTTACACCACCAGTGACAAGTGTTACGCCATTCACGAATGCAGGCAATTGATTATGAAACCGGCTTGTATTGTGTGTTCTGGAAGGGTGATTGGCGAGATGGTTAGTGGACAAGCTCTTTGCCTTCGTCCCCGCACGTCGGGAGAGTTCGAAAATCAAGAAAAAAGCGGAAAATCCTGATTAGATGCATGAGTGAATGTCCTCAGACGAATGAACTCATTTCGTGTATCTGACTGACCCACAGTGTCCTTTCCACAACCCCACCCCCACCCGTTCCAACCCCGGCCGGCCATTTGACCAACATCATGGAACCAACTCCGTAATTGACGAATCTCATTTAAGCTCTCCGCTTTTGGAATGGTCGATGGATCCACCTTCTGTCGGAAAACCTCTTTCCAAGCACACGACCACGAGTGCCCTCCAAACCCATGCTCTAGCAGTATTCGCACGTTTTCCGCAGGAGCCGCAACCAGTGCTTGACATGCACCGGCAACAGCGCCAGAGATGGCCGCATTAGCTAAAGCATAGTCTGAGAAATATGGGTCAAGGCCGTTATTTGTCTCCCCATACGCGCTCCATAAAACAGTTCCCAATGCTGCATTGACAATCATTGGAGGAATAAAATGTCGGGGGATAATGCCAATCTAATTCCATGTGCTTTAGAGCGTGAAGTCATACCCCAAGAACGGACGGAACAGTACCCCTTGAAGTTTAATCAGAGACAGCATATATTGCGAACTGAGTGTCGTTCCTTGTTGATTTGCAAGGTTTCTAAGGGTTTGCCAGCCATTAACTAGAACGCTAATTGTCAGAGACAAAAGGCATACGTTGGCGAAATTTACCTTTGGCTGGACGGAAGAGGCGCACGGGTCGAGCAAAATATAACGCGATGCTTCTAGAAGCTGTACGCGCCACTGCTGCCTGTACACTGCCTTTTTGCCCAATGTCTTCAGCTGTATAAAGAAGAGATACAGAGTAAGGCCATATACTGGAGAGAGACATGCTACGACATTACGTTACCTTCAAATTCGCCTGAAGTTAGGGTGCTTGAAGTGATTTTGTCATCACCAATAGTAGGTTGTGTCATTGCGAAATACTAGCTGTTGAACGTCGCTGGTTGACTCTATATCTTTGCATATCGCCTAACGCGTCCATGTGAGGAAAGAGGGCGCTTCTGCCATTAAGCAAAGAGGCGAGGCATAAATGCAGAAGAGAGCCGCACGTACAGACGTGCCAAATGTTCATCGGACTGAACGGGCCGGGATCTTGGAGCCACCTCCACGGAGTGCATTTGGGAAATGGAATATGCGGTGGGAAATATGCGGTGGGAATGTGCGGCGGCATTTCCGGCAGGCGCGTCAACGCTCAGAGATCTCCGTCCA